>OJAG01000050.1_pt1 | contig 88688 bp, 60 predicted proteins | sample 1589021 | NCBI WGS metagenome assembly OJAG01 (sample SAMN03283264) | human gut metagenome | biome: human-associated habitat; material: feces | host: Homo sapiens | place: USA | collected 2013 | reverse complement strand
TGTCGGTCGAAGCGTAAGCCCCGGCGTTGGTGGAAATGGTGAAAATGCGTTGGCGCGATTGGGGAAATTGCGTTGGCGGAATCGGCTGAAGTGCGATGGCGAAATTGGTTGTTTTTACAGTAGCGCTAACACCGTGGACCCCGCGCGCGAGCAGCGACTCCCGCCTCTCGACCAGCCTCCGCACGCCCTTGGCGGCATGCCTCCGGGCGCCCCGGTCCGGGGCCTGGCCCTTGGCGAGGCCCTTCGGCCGCCCCGAGCACGTCAGGTAGTGCCACGCGGCCTCGACCAGCGTCTTCCTCAGGTGCTTGTTGCCAGCCTTGGTGATCGCGCCCCTGCGGTCGCTCTCCCCGCTGGAGTGCTCGGAGGGCGTCAGGCCGACCCACGCCGCGAACGAGCGGGCATTCCTGAACCTCGAGAACTCGCCGGCCTCGAACACGAGGTCGGCGGCGGACGCGGTGTCTACGCCCTTGAGGCAGCGGAGGGAGTCGACCCTCCTCCTCCACCTGGGCTTGCGGGCCTCGGCCTCGACGAGCCCCTCGAGCCTCGCCTTCTCCTCCGCCGCCCGCCTGACCGCGTCGACGTAGTAGGCGAGCACCTCCTCGTCGGCCCTCTCCGCGAACCTTATCGACTCGATCCAGGACCAGTGCGCCCGGGTCCAGTTGCCCTTCCTGCGGCCGGTGGGCGTCCTCTCGTCGAAGACGAGCCCGTGCCTGAGCAGGAACTTGGAGAGCCGCTGCTTCGAGCGCGAGAGGTCGTCCCTCGCGTCCTCGAGCGCCCTGGTCAGGTCGCGGGCGGCCTCGCACTCGTCGTCGGGGACCCACACCTCGACCACGTTGCCGACCGACAGCATGCGGGCGAGGAACTCGGCGTCGTTGCGGTCGTTCTTCCTGCGCCTGTCCGCGCTGGGCTTGATCATCTTCGAGACGGCGCCGACCACGCAGTCGACCCCCAGGCCGGAAAGCCTCTTCTGCAGGTCGAAGCCCGTGACCCCGGACTCGTACACGCACCTGGCCCTGGGGTCCACGGAACGGACCCACCCCGCGACGGCGCCGGCGTCGTAGCCGAAGGTCGCGGCACGTACCTCCCCGGTCATGACGTCGAGGGAGACGGCCTTTATCGAGCGGGCGTGGACGTCGAGGCCGATGAAGGTGGTAGTATCGAGCATGGGAGCCCCTTCCATGAATGCGGCGTGGCCGCCACGGTTGGATTAGACACTCACCATTGTCGGCCTAATCCGCGGTCTTTCATGCAGCAGGGGCTCTCAATGTTTTTATGTCCTGCTCATATCGTCTCTGCCGGCAGTAAGGGACGGTCCCCAAGTGCCGGCATATAAAGAACGTCCCCAAGTACCACATCTGCCCCCTTTGCACCAAAATGGTGCAGATTAACCTGTCCCCAACGCACCAAGTGTGCCGCGGGGGCTGCGTTGTGACACAATGGCGTTTGTTCGATTCGTTATGCGAAAGGCCAACTATGGCAAATAAGAAAAAGAACCCCGCACCCGAGCCGACGCCCGAGCAGCAGGCTCGCGCCGCCTCCAGCTCTCGCAAGAAGCAGCGCAAGACCCGCGTGTCCAAGACCGTCAAGATCGTTCTGGTGGTCATCGGCGTGCTGGCGATGCTGCTTTCCGTCTCGGCGATGGCGTGCTCCGGCCTTATGTCGCAGGCCGAGGACACCTCGGGCTACAAGCTGACCGGCGGTGTTGCTGCTACTATCAACGGCACCAACCTCACCGAGGACACCGTGACCAAGCAGATCATGAGCATGCGCACGTCCAACGGCTACACCAAGGATGAGGATTGGGCGCAGTATCTGGTTGACAACGACCTCACGCCCAAGAAGTACCGCAAGCAACTCATCGACTCCTACACGCAGCAGATTCTGCTTCAACAGGCACAGAAGGAAAACGGCGTGACGGTGTCGGACGAGGAGGTCGAGAAGGCTTGGAAGGACGCGTGCAAGAGCGCGGGCGGTGCCAAGGCCTTTAAGAAGACCCTCAAGACCTACGGCTATACCGAGGACACCTACAAGGACTCGCTCAAGGAGAGCCTGGCGCAGCAGAAACTCAAGGATGCCGTCGCGCCCACGAGCAAGCCTAAGGACAGCGAGATTGTCGACTACATCAACGAAAACCTGTCCAGCTACAACGACGCCCGCCGCTCGTCGAACATCCTGATCAAGGTTGATTCCGACGCTTCCGACGAGGACAAGGCTGCCGCCAAGGCCAAGGCGCAGGAGTGCCTGGACAAGATCAACTCCGGTGAGCTGAGCTTTGAGGACGCCGTTGAGCAGTACTCCGAGGACACCGGTTCCAAGGAGAAGAAGGGCGATGTGGGCTGGGATAAGCTCACCACTTTCGTCGACAGCTACCAGACGGCGCTCGAGGGACTCAACAAGGGCGACGTGAGCGAAGTCGTCGAGTCGACCTATGGCTACCACATCATCAAGTGCACCGACTACTTCCATGTCGATAATCAGGTTGATGACATCAACCAGGTGCCCAAGGACATCAAAAAGTACGTCTCCAACGTGGTGAAGACGCAAACGGCCAGCACCGCGTACAGCGAGTGGCTGGAGCAGTACAAGAAGGACGCCGACATTACCGTCAACCCCATGCCCAAGGACGTGCCCTATAACGTGAGCCTGAAGGGCGTCACCAAGAGCTCGACCGACGATTCGTCGACGACTGAGTAATCATGGGGCGGTGCTCGCACGAGTGCCGCCCACGCTATTAGAGAGGATTTGCAGATGACCAACGAAGAGCTGCAGAAGGAAATGATCGCGGCCATGAAGGCCAAGGACAAGGTTCGCCTGTCCATCATTCGCCAGGTTAAGGCCGAGGTGAAGAATATCGAGGTTAACGAGCGCCGCGATGTGACCGAGGAAGACGTCAACAGCATGATCAAGCGTCTGATCAAGCAGACGAGCGAGACGCTGGAGATGTCCATCAAGGCCGGCACCGACCAGGAGCGTACCGACAACCTGACCGAGCAGGTCAAGATTCTGGAGAGCCTGCTGCCCGCGCAGGTTTCGGGCGAGGAGCTCGAGGCTCTGATCGAGCAGGTCATCGCCGAGCTGGGCGCCACGTCCAAGAAGCAGATGGGCCAGGTTATGGGCGCACTCGGCAAGGCCACCGGCGGCAACTTCGACAAGCCGGCCGCGGCAAAGATCGTCGGCGCCAAACTCGCGTAGGGGCCGAGCGGTACATAGTTGATGTTGAGGGGGCGTGGCCGTCATGGTCGCGCCCCTTTTTGCTGGGCTGGGCACTCATTGGGGACAGACTTAAATGAGTACCCAATGGGCAGGTACTCATTTAAGTCTGTCCCCAATGAGCGCCAACGAGTGGGTTAAAGGTTGCGGGTTCTTTACGGGAATGTAGTGTGGGCTGCGGAAACGCGGTTCTTTCCGTACAATAGTTCAACTCGTGTAAACGCAGGGAAGGGACATTCATGGCAGACATGATCGAGATCAAGCATCTCAACAAGTACTTTGGCGACCTGCATGTGCTCAAAGATATCAATCTCACCGTCAAGCGCGGCGAGAAGCTCGTAATGATCGGGCCTTCCGGCTCGGGTAAGTCGACGCTCATCCGTTGCGTCGATTATCTGGAGGAGCCCACGTCGGGCGAGGTCGTCATCGACGGTACGCCGCTCACCAAAAAGAATCACCTGGAGATGGCTCGCAAGTACAGCTCCATGGTGTTTCAGCAGTTCAACCTGTATCCCAACATGACGGTGCTGGGCAACCTGACGCTCGCACCCATCAAGCTGCAAAAGAAGAGCAAGGAGGAGGCGACCGAGATCGCCATCGCCGCGCTCAAGCGCGTCGGCATGGCGCATAAGGCTGGCGAGTATCCGCAGAATCTCTCGGGCGGTCAGCAGCAGCGCATCGCCATCGCCCGTGCCCTGTGCACCAAGCAGCCTATCATCCTGTTTGACGAGCCGACCTCGGCGCTCGACCCCGAGATGGTCCAGGAGGTTCTGGACGTTATGATTGAGCTCGCGCAGGAGGACATCACCATGATCTGCGTGACGCACGAGATGGGCTTTGCGCGCCAGGTGGCCGACCGCGTCATCTTTATGGAGGACGGCCGCATCCTGGAGGAGGGCACGCCCGAGCACTTCTTCGATAACCCCGAGAACCCGCGTTGCCGCGAGTTCCTGTCCAAGATTCTGCACTAGGCGCGGTGATGGACATGACGGATATGACGAGGGCGGCCGTGTCGCGCCGTCACTTTTTGCAGCTGGCTGGCGCCGGCATGCTCGCGCTGACGGGGACCGCGCTTACCGGTTGCGGCAACTCCACCAGCGGTGAGGGCTCCGACAAGGGGTCCAAGCTTGCGGCCATTAAGTCGCGTGGCCATCTGAATGCCGGCGTTAAGAAGGATGTTCCCGGCTACGGCTATTACGACACTGCCAAGGGCCGCTTTGAGGGCATGGAAGTCGATTTGTGCTACCAGATTGCCGCTGCTGTCTTTGGCGTGAGCTACAAGGAGGCCCGCGCCAAAGAGCTTGTCGAGTTTACCGACGTAACGCCCAAGACGCGCGGCCCGCTGATCGATAACGGCCAGCTCGATGTGGTCGCGGCGACCTACACCATCACCGACGAGCGCAAGAAGAGCTGGGATTTCTCGACGCCGTACCGCACCGACTACGTGGGACTCATGGTCAAGAAGCGTTCGGGCTTTACTTCGATTGAGGATCTGGACGGCAAGGTCATTGGCGTGAGCCAGGGTGCTACCACGCAGGGCCTGATCGAGCAGATGATCAAGGACAACGGCTTTAGCTGCAAGCCCGAGTTTAGGGCCTTTAGCGGCTACCCCATCATCAAGAGTTCGCTCGACGCCGGCAATATCGACGTCTTTGCCATGGACCGCTCCACGCTGGCCGGTTACATGAACGAGACCGTTGAGCTGCTGCAGCCCGAGGTTAAGTTTGGCGAGCAGGGCTACGGCGTGGCGACCAAGAAGGGCTGCGACCTTTCGGCCGTGGTCGATCAGGTGATTTGCGATCGCCTGGCCGACGGCTGGCTCGACCAAGAGGTCAAGACCTGGGGTCTTGTATAGGCGCATCGTCCAAGGAAGGAATCAAATGCTCGAAGGATTATTTGACGCCGACCGTTGGTCGACGACATTTCAAAACATGGGGCCCTTCTGGGAGGGCTTTGGCGTGACGCTGCAAGTGGTCGTTGCCGGTCTGCTGCTGTCGCTGGTGCTGGGCACGCTGCTGGGCGTGTTCTCTACCACTCGCTCGCGCGTGCTGCGCGCCATAAGCCGCGTGTACGTGGAGTTTTACCAGAACACCCCGTTGCCCGTGCAGGTGCTCTTTATGTACATGGCCGGTCCGCAGTTTTTGCAGGCCATAACTGGTGCCGACCAGCCGGTGCGCATCGCGCCGTTCGTGCTGGGCTTCTTGGGTGTGGGCCTGTATCACGCGGCCTACATTTCGGAGGTCATCCGCACTGGTATCGAGGCGGTTCCGCGCGGTCAGATGGAGGCGGCCCAGAGCCAGGGCTTCACCCGTGCGCAGGCATACTGGTACATCGTGCTGCCCCAGACATTCAAGATCATTCTGCCGCCGCTGTGTAACCAGGCGCTCAACCTGGTCAAGAACACGTCGGTGTTGGCGCTTGTGGCCGGCGGCGACCTTATGTACCGTTCCGACAACTTTGTGAGTCTGTACGGTTACCTGCAGGGATACATCGTCTGCTGCCTTATGTACTTCATCATCTGCTTTCCGCTCGCCATGCTGGTGCAGTGGCTCGAGCGCCGCTCCAAGGAGCGTCCGCGCGGCGTGAGCCTGGCCGAGCTGGGGCTCGACAACGTAGAGGAGGCCTAGCGCATGGAAATCTTCAACGCGACCAACCTGCTCTACATCTGGGGCGGCTTTGTTAAGACCATCGAGATCTCGGCGCTGTCGATCTTTTTCTCGCTCATCTTTGGCACGGTGCTGGCGCTCGTTAAAAGCTATGCGCCCCGCCCGTTCCGTATTTTGGTGAGCGCCTATATCGAGCTGTTCCGTTGCACGCCGAACCTGCTGTGGATCCTGTTTATCTACTTTACGGTGCAGGGTTTGGACATTGTGATTTCGACAATCGCCTTTACGTTGTTTACCAGCGCTGTTATGGCCGAGATTGTGCGCGGCGGCCTCAACTCGATTCCGCGCGGCCAGTTTGAGGCAGCGCAGAGCCAGGGCTTTGGCTTCTTTGCCACCATGCGCTACATCATTCTGCCGCAGACGTTTAAGACGATCATTCCGGCGCTGTTTAGCCAGTGCACGACTGTCATCAAGGACAGTTCGTATCTTTCGGGCATTAACGTGGCCGAGCTCATGTACACGGCAAACGTCGTGATGGCCCACGCGATCGACCTGTCGCAGGTTCTTATGCTCTACGGCCTGGTGTTTGCGATGTACTTTGTGCTCAACTTTGGTATCTCGCTGCTGGTCCGAGCCTATCAGCGCCGCATCGTGGCCGCATAGTCCTGCTTCCCCAAGCACGGCACCTTGCCCCTCAATCGTCGCTTGCGTACATTTAGTACGCGGCGCTCCTCTTTCGGGGCAATCTGCCGCACTTGGGAAACCAGGACGGTCGTAAGTGACAAAATGGGAATCAGGAATCGCCTATTTCTCATTTGCTAGAAAGGAATCGCGATGAGCGATCTGGAGAATAAGAAGAATCCTGTGGTCATTACCATCGCGCGCGACTTTGGCGCCGAGGGCCACGAGATTGGTCGCATGCTTGCCGACGAGTTGGGGATTCCGCTGTACGATAACGAGCTGCTGGTGCGTGCGTCGCTGCGCGCGGGCGAGTCGCTCGATAAGATGGCCGCCTACGACGAGCGTCTGGCCGTTGAGAACATGGCGTTTCTGCCCGACCGCTACGATGCACGTTCGTACTCGGATAAGTTGTTCCAAAAGATGAGCCAGGTGATTTTGGATCTGGGCGAGACCGAGAGCTGCATTATCGAAGGCCGTCTGTCCGATTACCTGCTGCGCAACAACCCCAACCACATTGCCGTGTTGGTGACCGCACCCTTTGAGGACCGCGTCGAGATTGTGCGCAAGAAGCGTGGCCTTAACAAAAAGAAGGGCGCCAAGCTGGTCAAACAGCAGCAGAAGGCGCGCGAGGCGTTCTATAAGCGCTACAGCGCCGGAAAGTGGAAGATGACGAGTGGCAAGGACATCGTCGTCAACCGCGCCAAGCTGGGCCGCGAGGGCTGCAAAGATGTCATCGCCGCTGCCTACCGCTACAAAGTCGCCCAGCTCGAAGGCTAACCGACCAAAACCACCACAAAGGCGCATGTTCCCTTTGTGGTGATGGGTTGGCCGGCATAGAAAAAGTCCCCGCCGGGCGTGTGCTCGACGGGGACTTTGCCGTTTGATGGCTAGCGCTGTAGGTGATTACTCGCCCAGCAGGCTCTTGGTGATGGAAGCGGCGGCCTTCTTGCCGGCGCCCATCGCCAGAATGACCGTAGCGGCACCGGTGACGATGTCGCCGCCGGCCCAGATGCGGGGATCGGTGGTCTGGCCGGTCTCCTCGTCGGCGACGATGTAGCCCCACTTGTTGAGCTCCATCTTGCCGCCGATCTTCTTTGCGAAGGGGTTGGCGTTGGTGCCGATAGCCGAGATCGCGACGTCGCAGGGGATCTCCTCGATGGCACCCTCGATGGGCACCGGGCGACGACGGCCGGACTCGTCGGGCTCGCCGAGCTCCATCTTCTGGACCTTGACGGCGCACACGGAGCCGTCCTCGCCAGCGACAAACTCGAGCGGGGAGACGAGCGGCAGAACCTCGACGCCCTCGGCCTTGGCGTGGTGCAGCTCGGCACGACGGCAAGGCATCTCATCCTCGGTACGACGGTAGGCGATAATGGCGTGCTCGGCGCCCAGGCGCTTGGCGGTACGGACGGCGTCCATAGCCACGTTGCCGCCACCAAAGACAACGACGTTCTTGCCGTGCTTGGTGGGGGTGTCGTACTCGGGGAACTTGTTGGCCTTCATCAGGTTCACGCGGGTGAGGTACTCGTTCGCGAAGAAGACGTTGGGCAGGTTCTCGCCGGGGACGTTGAGGAACTTGGGCAGGCCAGCGCCGGTCGCCACGTAGATGGCGTCGAAGCCCTGCTCGAACAGCTCCTCGGCCGTGGCCATGTTGCCCACGACGGAGTTGTACTCAAACTTGACGCCCATGTCCTCCAGGCCGTCAATCTCGCGCTTGACGACTGCCTTGGGCAGACGGAACTCGGGGATGCCGTAGACCAGCACGCCGCCGCCGGTGAAGAAGGCCTCAAAGACGGTGACGTCAAAGCCGTTGCGGGCGAGCTCGCCGGCGCAGGTGATGCCGGACGGGCCAGAGCCCACGACGGCGACCTTCTTGCCGTTCTTGGGAGCCATCTTGGGCGTGGAGGCGAGCTCGGGGCGATCACCCAGGAAGCGCTCGAGCTGGCCGATGGCCACAGGCTCGGACTTCTTGCCGCGGATGCACTTGCCCTCGCACTGGTTCTCCTGCGGGCAGACGCGGCCGCAGATGGCGGGAAGCATGGAGTCCTCGCGGATGGTATCGAGAGCGCCGCCGAAGTCCTTCTCGCGGATCTGCTCGATAAAGCGGGGGATGTTGATGTTGACGGGGCAGCCCTCAACACAGAACGGCTTCTTGCAGTTGAGGCAGCGCTCGGCCTCGGCCAGCGCCATCTCCTCGGTGAAGCCCTTGTCGACGGGGCGGAAGTCGCAGGCGCGCTCGGCAGCCGGCTCCTCGTTATCGGGGGTGCGGGGCGACTTCATATCGGCAACGAAACGACCGTTAACTAGTGGCATGCGCAGCTCTTTTCCTCATAGGCCTTGAGGGACTCGCCCTCTTCGGAACGGTAAGCGGCCTGGCGGGCACGAAGGTCATCCCAGTCGACCAGGGTGGCATCGAAGTCGGGGCCGTCGACGCAAGCGAACTTGGTCACGCCGCCCACCTCGACGCGGCAGCAGCCGCACATGCCGGTGCCGTCAACCATGATGGGGTTGAGCGACGCGGTGATGGGGGTGTCGTACTTCTGGGCGGTGAGGGTCGAGAACTTCATCATCGGAACGGGGCCGACGCAGAAGACCTGGTTCACGGCCTTGTCCTGCAGCAGGCGCTCCAGCGGAGCGGTGACAACGCCCTGCTCGCCGTAGGAGCCGTCATCGGTGGTGATATGGATGTGGTCCTCGTCGAGGAGCTCGCGGAACTGGTCCTCCATGAGCAGGAGGTCCCTGGTGCGGGCGCCCATGATGGCGTGCACCTCGTGTCCGGTCTCGACCAGGTGCTTGGCGACCGGGAAGGCAATTGCCAGGCCGACGCCGCCGCCAATGACGGCGCAGGGGCCCTCGGCCATCTCGGTGGGAACGCCCAGCGGGCCCACGACGTCGCGCAGCGACTCGCCGGCCTCGTAGGTGGAAAGCATTTCGGTGGTCTTGCCGATCACCATGAAGATGAACTCGACCCAGCCCTCGTCACCGTTCCAGCCGGCCAGGGTAAACGGGACGCGCTCGCCCGTCTCGTTGGCGCGAACCATGAGGAACTGTCCAGCGTGCGCATGCTTGGCGATTGCGGGCGCCTCGATGCGGAACTTGAACACCTTCTCCGAGAACTGCGTCTTCTCCAGGATCTTATACATAGAACCCCTCTCTTGTTAGGGCCGCCGAACCGTGCCTCCACGGAAATGGACGGTAGCCCGAATAAAACCGTACGCGCACAGGCGTTGTGCAGGCATACGGTGCAAATTATACCCTCATGGACATGTCGCTTACGTGTGTCTTCGGCGGTTGGGAGCAGGGTTTATCCACTTCGGCCTACCAAGGGGGGAGAGGTTTATTTTGGTCGGTTTTATCAGGTAAAACGGCAAATGGGGCCGGCCGCGGGTTGTGATGAGGCCGGCCCCATTTGGGGTGCTATGCATGTATGTCGGCGCGCGGTTGATTGCGATGCCGCAACTGGGGCGTTTCCGCAGGTAAAACCTGCCGAAATAAACCTGTTCCTAAATGATAGGTTTTAGTGCTTGCCGTTGGCGGAGGCGGCGCCGTTGACATGGTCGCGGGCATAGACCACGCCGTGCACGATCGCCAGGCCGGCGGCGTCGGCCGCGCGGGCGCAGGTGTCCTGGAAATCCTCGGCTTCGCGGGTGCGCAGCTGCTTGAGCACGTAGTCTGCCACGGCCATCTTGCCGGGAGGGTTGCCGATGCCGGTGCGGATACGGCTAAAGTCGCGGCTGCCCATCTTGTCGATGATGGAGCGCAGGCCGTTGTGACCGGCATGGCCTCCGCCCACCTTAACACGCACGTCGCCGGCGGGAATATCGAGCTCGTCGTGGATGACGAGCAGCTCCTCGGCCTTGATCTTGTACTCGCGGCAGAGCTTGGAGATGGGCCCGCCCGAGGTGTTCATGTACGACTGCGGCTTGACCAGTACAATCTGGCGCTTGCCGTTCTCTTCCTCGGCATCGTTGATGTTGATGAGCGCGACCTCGGCGCCTGCTTGGTTTTTCCAGTACGTGACGCCGGCCTGACGGGCCAGCTCGTCGATCGCCTTAAAACCGGCGTTGTGGCGGGTCTCGGCATACTCATCGCCAGGGTTGCCAAGTCCGGCAACCATGCGAATCTTAAGCGGCTGTGCAGCTGCCATGTTCATCCTTTCGTTACACAAAAGTTCAATCAACGACAAAGGCTACCACGCCCGCCGAAGGCGAGGCTTTGCTTCAGCGAAATCCCACCAGACAAAAGCGCGGCCGCGGCAGAGCGAGCCGTCGGAACAGAAGAAACCCCCGCGCGACCTTTGCGAAGCAAGGGGGAGCGCGGGGGTTTCTTCTGTTCCGACGGCGATGCGCCGGGTTGCAAGGACGATGCGACTACAGCGCGAAATCGCCGCCGACGAGCGTGGAGACGGGCTCCTCGTGGTAAACGGCGGAGATGGCCTGAGCGAACTCCTCGGCGACCGAGATGGTCTTGATCTTGCCGCCGACCTCGACGGGAATGGCGTCGGTGACGAGGCACTCGACGATCGGGGCGTCGTTCAGACGCTCGATGGCCGGACCGGAGAAGATGCCGTGGGTGGCGCAGACGTAGATGTCGCCAGCGCCCATAGCCTTGAGCTCCTTGACGTTGGCGCACAGAGTGCCAGCGGTGTCGATCATGTCGTCGTTGATGATGCAGGTCTTGCCCTTGATGTCACCGATGATGCCCATGACCTCGGCGGCGTTGTGGCGCGGACGGCCCTTGTGGGCGATGGCCAGGTCGCAGCCGAGCATGTCGGACAGCTTCTTGGCGGCCTTGGCGCGGCCCACGTCGGGGGAGACGACAACCAGGTTGTCGGTGTCGAAGTGCATGTCGTTGTAGTACTGGCCAAACAGCGGCAGTGCGGACAGGTGGTTAACCGGGATATCGAAGAAGCCCTGGATCTGGCCCTGGTGCAGGTCGAGGGTGATGATGCGGTTGACGCCGGCGCGCTCGAGCAGGTTGGCGACGAGGCGGGCGGTGATGGGCTCGCGCGGGCCGGCCTTGCGGTCCTGGCGGGCATAGCCGTAGTGGGTGATAACGGCGGTGATGGAGCGGGCGGATGCGCGCTTGGCAGCGTCGGTGGCGATGAGCAGCTCCATGAGCATGTCGTTGACGTTGCCGCCGGCCACGGACTGAATCAGGAAGACGTCGGCGCCGCGGACGGTCTCGTCGTAGCGGGCGTAAATCTCACCGTTGGCGAACTGCTTTAGCGTAAGGCCCGAAAGCTCGACCCCAAGGTACTCAGCAATCTTCTGAGCGAGGGGACGGTTGGAGGAACCGGAATACACGCGGATGGACTTGCGCATATTCTCCGACTTCTCGGGATCATTAATCGGCATTACCCTTCTCCTTTATATCGAATGCCATATAGATGCCTTGTTGCATTGTAACCGCGCGACGGGGTTAATCGGGTCTTGATAACGTCTTTACCGTCAACGGACACGAACCGACCACTCATCCGGTTGCGCAGGTCACGATAGAAAAAGGAGCCGCTCCCATGGGAACAGCTCCTTAGATGCTTGGTAAAACGTTATACCTCGTCGTCTTCGTGCAGACGGCGGCGGTAATCGGCGGCCCAGCCCTCAATGTTTACCTGACGGGCACGGCCCAGGCCAAGTGCGTCGGCCGGGACCGGCTCGGTGATGACGGAGCCGGCGGCCACGAGCGCGCCGTCGCCGATCTGGGCGGGCGCGACCATCATGGTGTCGGAACCGATGAAGGCGTCCTTGCCGATGACGGTCTTGTGCTTGTGCACGCCGTCGTAGTTGCAGGTGATGGAGCCCGCGCCCACGTTGACGCCGGAGCCCATGGTGGTGTCGCCGATGTAGGACAGGTGCGGCACCTTGGAGCCCTCGCCGATCGTGGACTTCTTGATCTCCACGTGCGTGCCGGCCTTGGAGCCGTCGAGCATGTGGGTGCCCGGGCGCAGGTAGGCGCGCGGGCCGCAGTCGACGCCGTTCTCGATGACGGCCTCGATGGCGATGGTCTCATCGATGGTGCAGCCGCTGCCGACGGTGGTGTCGGTGAGACGGCTGTTGGGGCCGAGCTGGCACTCTTCGCCCACGGTGACGTGACCGATCAGATGCGTCTGCGGCCACACGACGGTGTCTCGGCCGATGGTGGCATCGGGGCCGATCCAGGCCTGCGTGGGGTCGATGAAGGTAACGCCCTCGGCCATCCAGTGCTCGTTGATGCGGTCGCGCGCGATGGCGGTGAGCTGCGCGAGCTGGATGCGGCTGTTGACGCCCAGGCCGTCGCGGTAGTCATCGCAGTGGAAGATGGAGACTGCCTGACCATGGCCTTTGAGGATCTCGAGCATGTCGGGCAGGTAGTACTCGGATTGCGCGTTGTCGTTGCCGATCTCGTCAATGTGGGCGGCGAGCTGCGCGCCGTCAAAGGCGTAGCAGCCGGCGTTGCACTCCAGCAGCGTGGCGGCCTGCTCGGGCGTGCAGTCTTTCTGCTCGATGATGCGCTCGATCTGGCCGTCGGCGCCCAGCTTGATGCGGCCGTAGCCGAAGGGGTCGGGCGGGGTCATGGTCATGACGGTGCAGGCGAGCTCGCCGGTGGCGACGGTTTGCGCGAACTTGGCAACGGTGTCGGCGGTGATGAGGGGCAAGTCGCCGTTGAGCACGACGACGGGGCCTTGCGTGATGCCGCAGGCCTCGAGCGCGACTTTCACGGCGTGGCCGGTGCCCAGGCGCTCGGTCTGCTCAACGCACTCGACCTTGGTGGCGCTGTTGGCGTAGGTGCCGTCGATAAGGGCGCGCATCTCGTCGGCGTGGCTGCCGATGACGACCACGACGCGGCTGCAGCCGGCCTTGATGGTGGCGTCGACGATCCACTGGACCATGGGCTTGCCCAGGATCTTGTGCGAAACCTTGCAGTGGTTCGACTTCATGCGGGTGCCCTCGCCGGCAGCGAGGATAATTGCGGTTGCGTCCATGTGATCTCCTGTTACGTTATAGAGACGTGTGTTTGGAAACGATACACGGCGCAATATGATACCGCAGGCATATGTTGAGCGCGTAACGATTGGTTTGCGGCGGTTGAGGCTTGCGCCGCCGGCGTGGCGTTTGCGCTGCTTGCGTGCAGCGTTGGCGGTGCTGCGAAGCTGTCGTTTGAGCGAGGGGACGGGGGCGCCCGTGGATATCATGCGAGAGGAATCGGGCAACGAACCCGTCGCGGCATTCTCGATGTCGCATCCGGCTGTGCCGGCACTCTATATAGTGCTGACGCTGGGGCTCACCATGTTCTCGATGCAACCGGTGCTGATCGCGCTGTCGCTTGCGGGCGGGCTGGCGTACGGGCTTGCGACGCGCGGTGCTGCGCGCACGTTGGGGGCGCTTCGCTGGCAGCTGCCGGTGATTTTGATTATCGCGCTGGTCAATCCGCTGTTTAACGCCTCGGGCTCGACGGAGCTGTTCCGTATTGGCATGCGCGCGGTGTATCTGGAAAGCATGGTATACGGCCTGTGCATGGGCGGGCTGTTTGTGGCGAGCGTGCTGTGGTTTGAAGCCGCGGCGTCGATGCTCGAATACGACAAGGTGCTCGCGCTGCTGGGCAATGCCGCACCGGTGATTGCGCTCATGATCTCGATGTGCATGAGGCTTATCCCGCAGTTTTTACGCCGCGGTCGTACGGTGCTGGCGGTGCAGGATGCGATTGATGTGCCGGGCCGCGCGCCCACCGATCCCGTGCGATCGCGCCTGCGGGCGTCGAGCGTGTTGATGGGCTGGGGCATGGAAGATTCGCTGGAGCGCGCGGACGCCATGCGCTCCCGTGGGTGGGGCGCCGCGACGCGTCGAACGACGTATGCGCGGTATCGGCTGGGGCGCGGCGATGTTGCCGCGCTGGTTGGACTTGCGCTGTTTGGCATGGCCACGACGGCAGTGGCGTGGACTGCGACGATGCAGTATTCGTTTTACCCGCAACTATCGGTGCCGGCGCCGTGGCTGGGCTATGTCGTGTACGCTGCCTGGATGATGCTGCCTTGCGCGTCGCACGCGATTGATGAGAAGAGGTTTGGCTGATGGCTCGGTTGGATAGGAGCTCGGCGGCGGGTGTGGCATATGGCTCGGCCGCGCCGGCGATTGAGGTGCGAGGCCTTAGTTTTGCCTATCCCGGGGCCGAGGCACCGGTGCTCGAGGGGCTTGATTGGCGTGTTTCCCAAGGTGCGTTTGCACTGCTTGTTGGCGGTACCGGTTCGGGCAAGTCGACGCTGCTGTCGCTGCTCAAGCCCGAGATCGCGCCGGCGGGTACGCGCTCCGGCGAGCTGCGCGTGCTGGGCGAGCCCGTCGCCGACATGGATGTGCGGGCATCGGCGGAGCGCGTGGGCTATGTGTTCCAGGATCCCGAGAACCAGATCGTGTGCGAAACCGTGTGGCACGAGATGGCGTTTGGCCTGGAAAACTTGGGGCTAGCACGTGATGAGATGCGCCGTCGCGTAGCTGAGACCAGCTATTTCTTTGGGCTGGAAGATTGGCTTCACCGCGATACTGACACGCTTTCGGGTGGTCGCAAACAGTTGCTGTCGTTGGCGGCCGTTCTGGCGTTGCGCCCGCGCGTGCTGCTGCTCGACGAGCCCACGTCTCAGCTTGATCCGGTTGCGGAGAAGAATTTCCTGCACGCGCTGTTTCGTGTGAATCGCGAGCTGGGCTGCACGGTTGTTGTGGCGACGCATCAGCCGCGGCCGATGCTCGAGTATGCGACGTGTACGTACCGGATTGAGGGCGGTCGCGTGCGCGAGGTGGCGGATATGTCTTCTTTGGGACGCCGAGAATCGCTGTTTTCCGATGACATGTTGGGGTGGGGTGCCATCCGATGTGCAAAAAACGGAGTATTCAGCAGGCGTGAGGACAATTTGGGTTCTCTGGAGCCGCCCGGGGACGTATCGAGCGCGAAAAAAAGTTCGGAATTGGACAAATCGTCCGAATTTGTGGCGCAAACGTCGCTCGAGAACGGCTCGGAAGCCTTCTCGCGCACGGATGGAAGCAGAATACTCCAAAAAATGCACGGCGGGTCGGCTACCACCCTGTCGGAAGGCTGGTTTCGCTACGATCGAGCGTCCGGCTGGGTGTTGCGTGGGCTCGATGCGTCGTTTTCGGCCGGTGCGGTGCATGCGGTTGTTGGCGGTAACGGCTGCGGCAAGTCGACGATGCTCTCGGTGCTGGCGAAGACCGCCAAGCTGCAGCGCGGCCGCATGGTGCGCGGAGCGGCCTCGGCGGCGCTGCTGCCTCAGAATCCCAAAGCATTGCTGGTTGCCGAGACGGTTCGCGATGAGCTGATGGAATGGGCCTCGACCTGCGGATATGACGAGAACTTGGCGCGGGAGCGTGCGGCGAGCTTGGGGTTGTCGGGTCTGGATGGACGCCATCCGTACGATCTTTCGGGCGGGCAGCGTCAACTGCTTGCATTGGCAAAACTGCTGCTAATCGGCCCCGAACTGCTATTGCTCGATGAGCCCACCAAGGGTCTAGACCTGTTCAGCCGCCGCATCATCGCCCGCGCCCTGCGTGACCATGCGAAGGCTGGCGGCACCGTCATCATGGCTACGCACGATTTGGACTTTGCCGAGCAGGTAGCCGACGACGTCGTCATGATGTTTGACGGCGAGATTGCCTGCATGGAGCCGCCGGCCGACTTCTTTGCCGATAACGTGTTTTATAGGGCGTGATGGGATGACGGATTATCGCGTCGCGCGCTTGCTTGCAAAACTGGAGGTCCCGCTGTTGTTGGCGGTGCCGGCGGTGATGGCTGCCGCGTTGCTGTCGGGTGTTGAGCAGGCAGCATTGGCCATGCTGGTTGTGGTGGCGCTGGTGCTCGCGCTGTTCTTTGCGGGTTACGAGGCATCTCGTCCGGGTTTGCGCCAGATTATGCCCACGCTGGTTCTGGCAGCATTGGCCGCGGCGGGGCGCATCTTGTTTGGCCCCATTCCCGACTTTAAACCCGTGAGTGCCATCGCCATTATCGCGGGGGCGACGCTTGGTCGCCGCAATGGTTTTATGGTCGGTGCGTTGGCGGCGCTGACCAGCAATTTCTTTTTTGGGCAGGGCATGTGGACGCCGTGGCAGATGTATGCCTGGGGGCTCGTGGGATACGTTGGCGGTGCGCTGGCGCATGCCGGCGCTTTTGATCGCGCCGATGGCACCGTGCGTATGCCGGCGCTGCTGACCTACGGCTTTGCTTCGGGTTTGCTGTACGGCGTTGTGATCAACGCCTACGACATTATCGGTTTTGTTCAACCGCTCACGTGGGCGGGTGCCATGGCACGTCTTGCCACGGCAGTGCCGTTCGATATCACACACGGCCTCGCGACCTGCGTGTTCTTGGCTGCCTTGTACAAGCCTTGGTGCCGTCGCATTAACCGTGTCATCGTGAAATACGGGCTGTAAGGCATTTCGCGTTCCCTCACGAACTTGCGGTGGAATGGTTCTCGTTTTTGGCTATTTGCTGCCCAAACAGGAACTATTCCACCGCACCTTATAGGGGGAGAGGGGTCACATGATCTGTTTTCCTCTGTCCCCTAGAGGAATTACTTGGGGCTAGAGCTCTAGCGTGAGGGTGACGGGGCAGTGGTCGCTGCCAAAGATGTCGCCGCGGATGCCGGTGTCGCGAACGTTGGCGGCGATCGAATCGCTTACCAGAAAGTAATCGATGCGCCAGCCGGCGTTGTTCTTGCGGGCATTAAAGCGATAGCTCCACCAGCTGTAGACGCCCTCGACGTCGGGGTTTGCCGCGCGCCAGGTATCGGTAAAGCCGGCGTTGAGCAGCTCGGTAAACTTGCCGCGTTCCTCGTCCGAAAAGCCTGCGTTGCCGCGGTTGGACTTGGGGTTCTTAAGGTCGATCTCCTCATGCGCCACGTTAAAGTCGCCGCAGGTTACGACGGGTTTGCCGGTCTCGCGCTCGAGCGCGTTCAAAAAGCCGCGGTAGGCATCGTCCCAGGCCATACGCACGTCGATGCGCGCGAGCTCATTTTGTGCGTTGGGCGTGTAGACATCCACAAACCAGAATTTGTCGAACTCGAGCGCGCAGACGCGGCCCTCGGTTGCGGCTTGGGCGACGAGCACGGCCGCCTCGCCTCCGCCGGCGTAGGGCAGCAGCGCATCGGCGCGCAGTACGCGCAGCGGCTCCTGGCGGCTAAAGACCGCGGTGCCCGAATAGCCTTTACGCTCGGCGTAGCTCCAGGTTTGGTGATAGCCGGGCAGGTCAATATCGACCTGGCCCTCCTGCAGCTTGGTCTCTTGCAGTGCCAGGATATCGACGTCGAGTTCTTGCGCGATCTGGATAAAGCTCGGGTCCTTTTTGAGCACGGCGCGCAGGCCGTTGACGTTCCACGAGGCGAAAGTGTAAGTCTGAGGCATGGTGTCCTTTCGACGGGGTTGGCAGGCTTAAGATTAGCGCAACAGGGGCGGGGTGGGATCCGCGCATGCTGACTTAAAGGCCGCATGCTGGGACGTCGCTCAACGCTGCCCGACTAACAAGGACGGAGGACTCATATGACGCAGGCAATATCGGACCCCAGGCAGGCCTCCGCCGCGCTGGCGGATCTGTTTGACACCCACAAGCGCGTGGTCTTCTTTGGCGGCGCTGGTGTTTCCACGGCAAGTGGCATCCCCGATTTCCGCAGCGTGGACGGCCTGTATCACCAGCAGTTTGCCTATCCGCCCGAGACCATGCTGTCGCATAGCTTTTACGAGGCGCATCCGGCCGAGTTCTTCGACTTCTACCGCACCAAGATGATCGCGCTTGGCGCCAAGCCCAATCGCTGCCACACCAAGCTGGCCGAGCTGGAGCGCGCCGGCAAGCTAAATGCCGTGGTGACGCAAAATATCGACGGCCTGCATCAGATGGCCGGCTCACGGCGCGTGTTTGAGCTGCACGGATCGGTCCATCGCAACATTTGCCAGTCGTGTAGCGCGGTCTATAGCGCCGAGTGGATTTGCTCGCGCGAGCACGAGGACGCCGCGGGCGTGCCTGCGTGCCCCGCGTGCGGCGGCCGCATCAAGCCCGATGTGGTGCTCTACGAGGAGCCGCTCGATGAGCATGTGCTGACCGGTGCCGTTGCCGCCATCGCCGCGGCCGATGCCCTCATTGTGGGTGGGACCTCGCTCGTGGTGTATCCGGCGGCGGGCCTTACGCGTTACTTTACCGGCGATACGCTGGCCATATGCAACCTTGCTCCCACCGATCAGGATGCAAATGCCGACCTGCTGATTTCTTGCGACATCGCGGCCGCGTTTGCGTTCTAGCCCGCGCGCGCGGATACAATAGAAAGACTGAGTGCAAAGCGACCCCGCCGCCAGCTCCCCAGGCTCGGCGGCGTGGGCATTTTAGGAGGATGTTCATGGCGAACGACAGCAAGACATGGCGGTGCGGAAAGTACGAGCTCAGCTTTGACCGTCCGCGCATCATGGGCGTCCTCAACGTGACGCCCGATTCGTTTAGCGATGGCGGGGAGCACTTCGACCCCGATGCCGCCATCGAGTACGGCTTGGCGATGCTCGACGCCGGCGCCGACATCATCGACGTGGGCGGCGAGTCCACGCGCCCCGGCTTTACCCCGGTCAACCCCGACGAGGAGGCTCGCCGCGTGCTGCCCGTGGTGCGCGCGCTGGCCAAGGAGGGCGCCATCGTCTCGATCGACACGCGTCATGTGGCGGTTGCCAAGGCGGCCGTGCGCTGCGGCGCCTCGATCGTCAACGACGTGACCGGCTTCACCGATCCCAAGATGGTCGAGTTCGTTAAGACGAGCACTTGCGGCGTCATCGTGATGCATGCCGGCGAGGTCGCCGCGCCCGTCCGCACGCACGCAACGGTGCAGCTCGATACCTCGGCAGCGGCGTTTGTTGCCGAGAAGGCGCGCGAGGCGGCTGCCGAGGCCGCGCGTGAGGCCGAGAAGCCGGCTCGCCGCCGTCGCGGCAAGTTGCTGGGCGAGCCTAAGCCGGAGGCCAAGCTTCCGGGCGGCGTGGTGCAGCCCTCGTTGCCGTTTGGCGAACCGGAGCCCACGTCCGAGCCTGCAAGCGAGCAGGAGACGCCGGCCGCCGAGCAGGCTGCTGCCGCCGAGACCGTCGCGCCCGCGCCCGAGGCCGCATCGGAGTCCAATGACCGCCTGGCCGCCATGATGCGCCGCAGTGCCCGCCGTGAGGAGGCCTATGTGCCCACCTCGCAGCTCCGCCGCTTTACCCTGCCCGATTCGGCGCCCATCATGCGCCGCGTCATGGGCTTTCTGTCCGACCAGGCCCGCACGCTCATCCATGCCGGCGTGTCGCGCGACCGCATCTGCATCGATCCTGGCCCGGGCTTTGGTAAGTCGGCTAACGAGGACATCGTCATCCAGCGCGAGACTGCCAAGATGGCGTCGCTGGGCTACCCGCTCATGTGCGCCGTGTCGCGCAAGCGTTTTGTGGGCGCTATCTCGGGCGTGACCGAGGCCGCCGCGCGCGATGCCGCCACGTTTGGCGTGTGCCTGGGCGCCATCCAGGCCGGTGCCAACATCGTGCGCGTGCACGACGCCGCGGGTTTTGCGCAGTTCCTGAACGGCTACTGGGCGGTTGCCAAGCCGCAGCCGCGCCGCGCGTTTGTGGCCGTGGGCTCCAACCTGGGGCATCGCTGCGACAACATCCGCGCCGCACGCGAGATGATCGCCGAGATCCCACTTACCTGCGTGTCTAATTCCTCCAAGATTTACGAGAGCGAGCCGGCCTACGAGACGCGCCAGGACGCGTTTGCCAACGCCGTCATCGAGATCAAGACCGAGCTGGCGCCGTTGGTGCTGCTCGACGAGCTCATGAAGATCGAGGCCGAGCTGGGGCGCGACCGCTCCAAAAAGGCCAAGGCCAACGGTCCGCGCACCATCGACCTGGACCTGCTGTGGATGGACGGCGAGACCCACGGCGGCAAAAAGCTGCGCCTGCCGCATCCGCTGATCGGCGAGCGCGATTTTGTGCTGGTGCCGCTCGAGGACTTGATGCACGACCCGGCGCGGTTCTTCCGCTACAACGGCGTCGAGGTCAAGGAGCCTGAGGACCGTGTGGGTCATATCGTGGGCGAATTGGGGCGTATGTAGATGATCGAGATGAATGCTGTTGCCGCCGGCACCGAGCTCGACGCGGCGCGTGACGCGGGCCGCGAGGGCGTATCCGCGGGCTGGTGCGCGTGGAGTGCGGGCGATGCATCGCTGACGTTTTCGCTGGTCGTGCGTCCGAATGTGAACATGCATGCCTTCCATGGCCTGCCGTTTGTGGCCGCGATGGGCATGATGGACGCGCTCGTGGGCACGGCTTCGACGCCGGGGTTGGGCCTTGCCGGTAAGGTGGGTATCCAGTGGCCGAGCGACATTGTGTGCGGCGCGCCCGCGTTTGAGACGTCGTTCGCGCGCGTTGCCGTCAACGGTGGTGCCGGTGCTGCGGGCATGTTCGGTGCCGTGACGGTGGATATTGAGCATTCGGCGTTGAGCGAGCTTGGTGTGGACGTAGCTGACGAAGCGCTGGTCGAGGCGTTGGCCGTCGCCGTGCTGACCCGTGTGGACACCTGGGCGGTTGTTGCCAACACGCCGCAAGGCGCCGCAGGGCCGCTGGCTCCCGTGCTGGGCGAGTATTTCGACATGGTACCGCTGCTGGGCCGCCAAGTTGCAGCGGTGTCGCCCAACGGTTTGCCGCTTGCGGTCGGTGTGTTTGCGGGCCTGGATATCTGGGGTCGTGCGACTATCAAGACCGATGCCGGCGAGCAAGAGTTTCCGCCCGAGGCCGTGCGCATTCGCGGACTGTAACGCGAGGCACTTGCGCTCAAAGATGACGATGACAACAAGACCCTCCTCGGCCTGTGCCGGGGAGGGTTTCGCCTGTCTGAGGAATAGGCTTGGCGAGCATTTGCGGGGACTGTGGCATCGGGCGCGCTCGACTTAAGCCCCTGCTCTATCCCAGCTTCTGCATGCGGCGGTAGATTTCGCAGATGCCCTTGATGGTGAGTTGGCCGTCTACCACGTCGAAGGCATCGGTCGAGCCGGCGACGATGCCGGCGAGGCCGCCCGTGGCGATAACGGTGGCATCGTCGCGGCCCAGCTCGCGCTTCATGCGCGCGACCAGGCCTTCGGCCATGGCGGCGGCGCCCATCACGGCGCCGACCTTGATGCACTCCTCGGTATCGCGGCCGATGGCGTGCTCGGGCGCCTCGAGCGGCACGCTGGCGAGCTTGGCGGCACGGGCGGCAAGCGCGTCCATGGAGATGCGAATGCCCGGCGCGATCGCTCCGCCAATGTAATAACCGTCCTCATCGATGACGTCGATATTGGTCGCGGTGCCAAAGTCCACCACGATTGCCGGCGCGCCGTAGAAAGTTTCGGCCGCAACGGCGTTAGCGACGCGATCGGCGCCTACGGCTTGGGGACGCGCCGCGCGCAGCTTGGTCACCGCGGCCGTCTGCGGCCCGATGACGATGGCGTCCGCGGCAATGCGGTCGGCCACGGCGTGCCATTCGCGCGAGAGCTGCGGCACCACGCCGGCAAAGGCGATCGCGTCGACCGCGTCGAGCGAAAGGCCGTACATCTTAAAGAAACCCATCAGGCGCACATGGATCTCGTCGGCGGTATAGGAGCGGTCGGTGGGCATGCGCCACGACTGCACCAGCTCGTCTCCGTCAAACAGGCCCATGGCCGTCTGCGTGTTTCCCATATCGATAGCGAGCAGCATGTCTACTCCCAGTGTTGGCATAAAAGGACGCGCACCATTGTATACGCGTCGCCGACGGCACTCGGCTGCGATTCGTTTACGGTGATAGGGGCTGAGGGGTTTAAATATGAAGGAATTATGCTCCACGAGTTTTTCCTTGCCGTTTACCGAACTCCCGCGTAATATTCTTTCTTGCGCACATGAGGCGCCCAGACATTGCGGGGTGGAGCAGTCTGGTAGCTCGCCGGGCTCATAACCCGGAGGTCGTAGGTTCAAATCCTGCCCCCGCGACCAAGAACTTGCAGCTCGTCGGCCTAGCCGACGAGCTTTTTTGTTATTGCGGGTCAATGTTTTCGACCCAGCTCTCAACTTCCCAAACAAAATCTCAATCTGTAACATCTAGATCCGATTTGGGCGGCTAGGTGTTACAGATCGAGATATACCGGTGGGTTGGGTCGTGTTTGTCTAAATCTGTAACACGAGGGACGGATTTTGCCGAGTAACTGTTACAGATTTAGATTTTCTAGCAGGCGGGTTTGGTTTGTCTCGATCTGTAACAGATAGGGGCCAAAAGTGGGCCTAGCTGTTACAGATCTAGATTGTTGAGGATGGGCCGAGAGGAATGTCTCGATCTGTAACAGTAAGACCCGGTTTTGCCGCGTAACTGTTACAGATTGAGATAAACCGACGGGCCGCCCCGCCCATCCCCATCCACCTGCCGCTACCTGCTGTCCCCCGATTTCCGTTGCGCTGCTGTATTCCCATGCCATATCCTCTAGACAACTACGCGGCATCATCGCCGCCGCGCCTACAAGAGAGGAATGTCCATGACCGCACCTGCACCCAAGCTGCTCCAGCCCATTACGGTTGGCCCCCTTGAGCTCAAAAACCGCATTATGTTCCCGCCGCTGACCACCGGCTACGAGGAGCGCGACGGTTCCATTGGCGAGCGCAGCCTGGCTTTTTACGAGCGTCTGGCTCGTGGCGGCGTGAGCTACATCGTCATCGGCGACGTCGCTCCCGTCATGACCGCAAGCCCCACGCCCAAGCTGGCGACCGACGCTCAGATCCCCACGTTTAAGGCCCTGGCCGACGCCGTCCACAAACACGGCGCCAAGGTCGCGCTGCAGCTGTTCCACCCCGAGTACGACGTGCCCGGTGTCGGCCGCATGGTCATGGGATCCATGGCTGCCGCCAAGGCCGCGCAGGAGGCCAAGGCCGCCGGCGACGAGGAGACCTTTGCCGGCAAGATGGCCGAGTCCAACGAGATCCGCAACCAGGCCTACGCCAAGCTGCATCACGACATGCAGCACTTTGTGAACGAGGCGAGCGTAGAGCAGCTCACCCAGATTAAGGAGGCCATCGCTGCCTCGGCCGCTCGCGCACAGCAGGCCGGCATCGACGCCATCGAGGTCCACGGCGACCGCTTGGTGGGTTCGCTGTGCTCGGCCATCCTCAACCAGCGCACCGACGAGTACGGTGGTTCGTTCGAGAACCGCGTTCGCTACGCGCTGGAGGTCGTCGCTGCCATTAAGGAAGCCGCGCCGCAGCTGATGGTGGAGTACAAACTCCCCGTGATTATGGAGAACCCCGACGGCACGCCGCGCGGCAAGGGCGGCCTGCAGCCCGACGAGGCCTGCGAGTTTGCCAAGCTGCTTGAGGGCGCGGGCATCGACATGATCCAGGTCGCACAGGCCAACCACACCGGCAACATGGGCGACACCATTCCGCCCATGGGCGCCATGCCCTACAACTGGACGCTGCCCGTGGCCGAGCGCGTCAAGGCCCTGGTCTCCGTGCCGGTGGCAACCGTGGGCCGTGTTGTCTCGGTCGAGGCCGGCGAGAAGATTCTGGAAGACGGCGCGGCCGACATCATCGCCTACGGCCGCTCGCTCATGTGCGACCCCGACATTGCGCTGAAGGCCGCCACGGGTGAGCCCATCCGCGAGTGCCTCAACTGCAACAAGGGTTGCGTCGACGCGATTCAAAACCGCAAGTACATTTCGTGCGTGCTCAACGCCGAGAACGGCGACGAGGCGACCATCGCCATTAAGCCGGGCGAGGGCGACAAGAAGATTGCCGTGGTGGGCGGCGGCATCGCCGGCCTGGAGGCCGCGCGCGTGGCGGCCAAGCGCGGCTACGACGTGACCGTCTACGAGGCGAGCGACCATCTGGGCGGCCAGATTGTGCTGGCGGCCGCGCCCCCGCGCAAGGACGAGATCATGCGCTCGGTCGAGTATTACGAGAAGATTCTGCCCGGTCTGGGTGTGAAGGTTGAGCTCAACCATGCCGCTACCGCTGAGGACCTCAACGCCGCCGACGCCGCGATTGTGGCTGTGGGCGCACACGACGTGGTCATTCCCGTTCCGGGCGCCGATTCGGACAAGGTCGTCTCGAGCTGGGACGTGCTGGCCGGCAAGGTGGAGCTTACGGGCCGCGTCGCCGTCATTGGCGGTGGCCTGGTGGGCACCGAGACTGCCGAGTACCTGCTGCAGCACGGCTGCGAGGTGGCGATCGTGGAGATGCTCGACAAGATTGCCGCGGGCGAGTCCGAGACCATTCTGCCGCTGATCATGAGCGACTTTGCCGAGCACAACGTGGAGCAGCACGTGAAGACCCGCCTGACCGCCATTACCGACGAGGGCGTGGAGGCTGTTCACACCACCGAGGACGGCGCCGAGGAGCCGGTAAAAATCGCCTGCGATTACGTGGTGATGGCCGTGGGCTCCAAGGCCAACGCGTTTGACTTGGATGGCGTGACGGTGCCCGTGACCCGTGTGGGCGACTGCTCGGGCGAGCGCACCGCCGACATTGCGAGCGCCATTCGCACGGCATATCACGCGGCCAACGAGCTGTAGTTGAACATCGCGGCCAGGCGGGGCGGTAGCACGGATCCGTCTCGCCCGGCTGTGTCCCGTCGGGTGTCAACCGGTGCGGGGCCTGCAAGCGCAGCAGGTCCCGCCCTTTTTGTTTTGCTCCGGTGGATGGCAATGCGCGGTAATCATGAGGAGTGAGGACGTCTACTGCCTTGCAGATCACTCAAAAATATTGGGGGAGGGGTTAATAACTATATCCTCTATACCAAAGGACATAAAGAGATGCCAATTTTGTTGACAAGCGAATGACGATTAGCTGCGAGTCAGCTACCAGCGTAAATAATCGATAAAGAAATGTCGTAATTTGGTGCCAAATGCCCAGATAACGCCGCGTCTATTTTAATTAACTGCTTTGAGCAAACAGTAAAATGCTACTATCTAACTTGCACGTAAGAAAGCAGATTAACGGCTAAGGCTAAGAAGTGGCAGGTATGTCGGAAGCAACTAGGACTCGCACGCATGCGCCCGAGGTTAGGCAGCGCGCCGTCGAGATCCTCCAAGAGGGGGTCGGTCATCGCGCCCTCGCCGCGGAGCTTGGCATTCCCCAGGCCACGGCTCGTCAGTGGGCCCGCGCGTATGCCGTGGGCGGTGCCGACGCCGTTCTCAATGCCGGTTCGCATCATCACACCTATTCGTACGACGTAAAGCTCGCTGTGGTTAAGGACCGTCTGGAAAACGGCTTGACGGTTCGCGAGGCCATGATCAAGCACAAGATTCCCAGCGAGTCTTCGGTCAAGGCTTGGTGCCGTCAGTACCGCGAGAGCGGTGAGTCCGCACTGGTCGATAAGCCGCGCGGTCGCAAGCCGCGCGTTAAAAAGGCGGAATAGCAAACGGGATGGTGCGCCCACAGGGCGCATTTTTCTTGCCGCGCCAACTTTTTGGACCGGCGCGAGCCTGTCGGGACATCCTCCAAAGTGGTCAATAAACTGCGCGCAGTGGCCCGCGCGCCTGTCGCTGCGATAGGGGGAGCGTCGCCTCTCTGCTCCAAAGCGGACGTGCCCTTGCCCCGTACGCCTAAAACTCCCCAGTTGACCGAAAACCCGCCGCCGCTACTCCTCAATTGAGCTATAACGTTAAACAATTGCAGCGTTTTTGCATGGGGGAGTGATGGTATGACGCTACTGTATTTCCTTACCCTGTTTCCGCTGGTACCGGCGCTGGGCATGCTGCTCGCTCGCGGTGACCGCGCCCGCGATGCGGTGGGGCTCATAGGTTCCGGCATTATTATGGCGGTGACAGTTGTAGTCGCCGTCATCTTTTTTGCCACGGGTCCGCAGAGCTTTGAGGTTGCCCCCGGCACCTCGCATGTGCTCTCCATCATCAGCTCCGCCATCGATGTCATCCTGTGCGCCGTCATCCTGTACAACGCGTACAAATATAGGAACGCGCTCACCACGGTGCTCGGCATAGTCCAGCTGGTGGGCTCGCTCGCCTTTGCGGTCATGACGCTGCCCGCGGCCGAGGTCGTCACCGCCACGCCGCTCTACCTGGACTACATGAGCGTGATCATGGTCCTCGCCGTCGGTATCGTCGGCAGCCTAATCTGCGTGTATGCCCTGGGCTACATGAAGGACTTCCAGGCCCATGACGAGCACGAGGCCGCGCTGCGCGGGCAGACCGCGCCCGACCGTCGCCCGCAGTTCCTGGCGCTCATGTTCCTGTTCCTCTCGGCCATGTTCGTCATCGTGACGAGCGACAACCTTGAGTGGCTGTTCTGCGGCTGGGAAATCACCACCGTGTGCTCGTTCCTTATGATTGGCTACACGCGCACGCTCGAGGCCATCAAGAACGCCTTCACCCAGATCATCCTTAACATGCTGGGCGGCATCGCGTTTTTGGCAGGCCTTATGTACCTGCACGTTAACGGCATGCCGCTGACCATCTCGGGCATGATCGAGCTTTCCGGCGCCGGTACCGCGCAGTCCGCACTGCTGGTGATGCCGGTCATCCTGTTGTCGCTCGCCGCACTCACCAAGGCCGCGCAGATGCCGTTCCATACCTGGCTGCTCGGTGCTATGGTTGCCCCCACGCCCACGAGCGCTCTGCTGCACTCGTCAACCATGGTCAAAGCCGGCGTGTTCCTGATGGTCAAGCTGAGCCCGCTCTATGCCATCTATCCCGTGACTGGCTTTATGGTCACGAGTGTGGGTGCCATCACGTTTTTGCTCGCTGCCCTCATGGCCATCTCGCAGAGCAACGCCAAACGCGTGCTCGCGTACTCCACCATTTCCAACTTGGGCCTCATCAGTGCCTGCCTGGGTGTCGGCGCGCCCGAGGCCGTGTGGGCCGCCATCTTCCTGATCCTGTTCCACACGGTGGCAAAGTCGCTGCTGTTCCTGTGCGTGGGCACGGCCGAGCATCATATCGGCAGCCGCAATATCGAGGACATGGACGGTATGTTCAGCCGCATGCCGCACCTGACGCGTCTGATGATGCTGGGCATCATGGGCATGTTTGTGGCGCCGTTTGGCATGCTCGTGTCCAAATGGGGCGCCCTGGTGGCGTTTGCCCAGACCGGCAACGTGCTCATGATCATGGTGCTGGCCTTTGGCTCGGCCGCGACGTTTTACTTCTGGGGCAAGTGGCTTGCCAAGCTTTCGGGCGTCGACCCCACGGCTCAAAACGTTGAGGTCAATGTCCATAAGACCGAATGGATGGCGCTCAACACCATCGCCGCGCTGCTGATTCTGTGCTGCGTGGCGTTTCCGATTATCTCGAGCGGTCTGGTGTCGCCTTACCTCGCCATGGTGTTTGGCCGCGTGCCGTACGTTATTGGCAAGGACGCCATGTATCTGATGGTGGTTATCGTGGCGTTTATCGCCGTAGTGCTGCTGACTTCATTCCGCGTGAGCAACAAACCGCACGTCAACGTGTACCTTTCGGGTGTGGGAACCGACAAATATCGCCATTTCCGCGGCTCGATGGGACACGAGGTGAAGGCCGAAAAGCGCAATTGGTACTCGGAGGACGCCCTTGGCGAGAAGCGTATTGGCCCCGCGGGTAGCGTCGTGTGCTGCAGCATTATCTTGTTTGCGCTGCTGTGTTGCGCGTGGATTGGGCCCGAGCGGCTTGCCATGAGCGCGCCCTCGGTGCTGCGCGGCAAGTATTTCGAAGGTTCGGGCGTCGTGGGCATCTTTATAGGCACCGTGGCGTTTGCCCTGATTGCGCCTTTGGTTGGTGGCCTGATCGACGGCGTTGACCGCAAACTTTCGGCCCGCATGCAGGGCCGCGTGGGGCCGCGTCTGCTCCAGCCTTTCTACGACGTTGCCAAGCTCCTGCGCAAGGCTCCTGCCAGCGTAAACACGATGGACGATACCTACATGGCGTGCGCGCTCATCTTTACCGTCGTGGGCGGCGGCATCTTTGTGTCGGGCTCCAACACGCTGCTGTGCGCTTTTATGGTGACGCTCGCCGCGATCTTTGTGGTGCTGGCGTCCGCCTCGACGCAAAGCCCGTTTGCCCAGGTTGGCGCCGATCGCGAGTTGCTGCAGGTTATGAGTTACGAGCCCGCTGTTCTGCTGATGAGCGTGGGCCTGTACCTTGCCACCGACAGCTTCGATTCCATTGCCGTGACCGGGCAGTCGGCCCCCATCATCGTGTACAGCGCGCCCATTTTCCTCGCGCTGCTCGCGGTGCTTACCATCAAGCTGCGCAAGTCGCCGTTTGACCTTTCGTACTCGCATCACGCGCATCAGGAGATCGTCCAGGGCGTCGCCACCGAGATGAGCGGCGGCACGCTGGCGAAGATGACCCTTATGCACTGGTGCGAGACCGTGCTGTTTTTGATGTGGGTGGGCATGTTCTTTGTCTGGGACAACCCGGTGAGCTGGGTGGTCGCCCTGGTCGTGATGGCCGCGACGTACTTTGTCGAGGTGCTGATCGACAACACCTTCGCACGCAGCACCTGGCGCAGCTGCTTTAGGCTCGGATGGGGCGTGGCGCTGGTGTTTGGCTTGCTCAACCTTATGCCCATCCTCGTCGACGTGTTTATTTAGGAGGTGGCATCCATGGATCATAAAATGTCGCGCTCGCCGTGGGTTATTCATTACGACGGCTCGAGCTGCAACGGATGCGATATCGAGGTGCTGGCCTCGCTCACGCCGCTGTTCGATGCGGAGCGCTTTGGCGTGGTCAACACCGGCAACCCCAAGCATGCGGATATCTTTTTGGTGACGGGGTCGGTCAACGCGCAGAACCTGCCTGTCGTGCGCCAGATCTACAACCAGATGCTCGAGCCCAAGTGCGTGGTGGCGTGCGGCATCTGCGCGTGTTCGGGCGGCGTGTTCCGCGATGCCTATAACGTGATCGGCGGCGTGGACCGCGCGATTCCCGTGGACGTGTACGCGCCCGGGTGCGCCATTCGCCCCGAGACGGTGATCGATGCCATCGTGGAGGCGTGCGGCATCCTGGACCAGAAGGAGGCCGTGATGCGCGCCGGCGGCGATCCGCTTACCGTGGGCGGTGCCGCTACCTGGGACGGTGGCGTTGAGCTGGGCGAGGACGGGTTTGTGGCTGCTGCGGAGGCCGGCGACGCGCCTGCTGGGACGCCCGCCACTGCAAAGGAGGCCGAGTAATGCAAAAGGCAATCTACACCACCGTCGGGATCGATGAACTGTTGCCGCATGTGCAGACGCTCAAGGGCGTCGGCGCGCGTTTTGTGCAGATGCACGCCGAGCGCAACGTCGACGATGGCTCGTATCGCTTGGTCTATACGTTTATCAACGTTCGTGCTGCTCAGGAGCATATTGCGCAGGACGGCAGCTATGCGATTGAGAACCTGGTGGTTGAGGGAATTGATCAGTACCAGGAGATTCCGTCCATCAGCTCGTACTATCCGGCGGTATTTCCGTTTGAAAACGAGGCGCACGACCTGTTTGGTCTTGCCATCACCGACATGCAGATCGACTTTAAGGGCTTTTTCTACCAGGTCTCGACTGCCGAACCCATGAGCGTTATCACGCCCGAGGTGAAGGCCGCGCGCGAGAAGGCCATGAGGGTCCGCGCTGCCGCCGAGGCCAAGGCGCGCAAGGCCGCGGCCGAGAAGGCCGCCGCTGCCACGGCCGCTGCGGGGGAGGGCGCTGGCGATGCTGCGGGCGCTGCCGTCGCGCAGCCCGCTGCGGCTGCCGGTTCCGATGCTCAGCACGATGAGGCCGCTGCCAAGGCCGCGCTCAAGGCTGCCGAGATGGAGGCAAAGCTCGCCGCCATGGATCCCGAAAAAGCGGCCAAGGTCCGCGCGGCGCTTGCCGCCAAGGCTGCCCGTGACAAGCAGAAAAAGGAGGCGTAAGGTCCATGGCACATCGCTCCGTTATTCCGTTTGGCCCGCAGCACCCGGTGCTGCCCGAGCCGCTTCATCTGGACCTGGTGATCGATGACGACCGCGTCATCGAGGCGATTCCGCAGATCGGCTTTGTACACCGCGGACTCGAGAAGCTCACCGAAAAGCGTGACATGCACCAGTTTGGCTACATCGCCGAGCGCATCTGCGGCATCTGCGCCGTGGGCCACAGCTGCGGCTATGCCAGCGCCTGCGAGCGCATGCTCGGCATCGAGGTGCCTGGCCGCGTGCAGTATATCCGCACCATTCTGCATGAGCTTTCGCGCATTCACTCGCATCTGCTGTGGCTGGGCCTGCTCGCCGACGCCTTTGGCTTCGAGGCGCTGTTCTATCGGTCATGGACCCTGCGCGAGCAGATACTCAAGATTTTTGAGAGCACTTGCGGCGGGCGCGTGATTCTGTCGATTAACGAGATCGGCGGCCTTAAGCACGATATCGAGGACTCCGAACTGGCGGGCATTGTCCAGACGCTCGATGCCATGCGTCCTGACTACGAGGCCTTGGTGCATACGTTTTTGGACGACAATAGCTGCGGCGAGCGCCTGCACGGCGTGGGCGTGATCAGCAAGAAGGACGCGCTGGATCTGTCGATGGTCGGCCCGTTCGGTCGCGCCTCGGGCGTGGATTACGACGTGCGCATGTTCCGCGACGGCGCCTATGCTGATCTGGCCGCGTTTGAGCCTATCGTTGCTAGCGATGGCGACTGCTATGCCCGCTGCCAGGTGCGTTGTGCCGAGGTCACGCAGGCCATGGATATTATCAAGGAGCTTGTGGGCAAGATTCCGCACGACGGTATCGGCGGGCGCACCAAGCTCACGCCGGCCGACGGTGCGCGCGGCGAGGTTGTGATTGAGCAGCCGCGCGGCGAGGCGTATTACTATGTGCGCGGTAACGGCACCAAGAACCTGGACCGTTTTCGCGTGCGAACGCCGACGTCGCAGAATCTGGCGGGTCTGACACATGTGCTGCAGGGCGTGCTCCTTGCCAACGTGCCCATGATTATCCTGACCATCGACCCCTGCATTAGCTGCACGGAAAGGTAGGCGCGGCATGAGTTTACTGACATTTGCCAAGACGGCCTTGGACTCTATGGTCAAGCAGCCGGTAACGGTGTGCTATCCGCAGGAGAAGCTCACGGCACCCGAGCGTCTGCGCGGGCATATCGTCAACGACATGGACGTGTGCATCTGCTGCGGCATGTGTGCGCGCCGTTGCCCGGCGGGCGCACTCGCGGTCGATCGCAAGGGCGGTACCTGGTCGATCGATCCGTACGCTTGCGTGGTGTGCGGCGAGTGCATCGAGAGCTGCCCCAAACGTTGCCTGACTATGGACACCTCCCGTACTCCAGTTGCGGCGAACAAGACTCCCACGGTAGAAACCAAGCTGGAATAGAGCTGGAATAGAGCTGGAATAGGGGCCGGTGAGGCAAAAATGCCCCACCGGCCCCGCGCTAAACGCACGGGCGAGCCGCCGCGAACAAAACTATGCCGGATTACGGGGCTGGATAGCGAACCTCCGACCATACAGAAAATCGCAAAAACAAAACCGCAGGTAGATAGCCTGCCGTTTTCAAAAAATGGTGGTATGGATGAGGGCCCCGACTTTAGCCCCGTAATCCGGCATAGTTTTGAAATGGCACTATATCCGTAACAGCCCCTGATCCCCCGTGGACGGAGGGAAACGGATCATTTTGGCCTTGCGATGGCTGCCGCGTGACCCGTCTGCCACGAAATGGGCCTATCTACTACGTTTAGGCGGCAGCCCTCGACCACGTCAAGTAATGCGAAATGAAAACCGCAGGTAGAACGCTTGCGGTTTTTCATGAAAAGCGGCTATGGTCGGGTGTATCGAGTCAAACGTAGTAGATGGCCCGATTTCGTGGCGAGCGTTACCAACTGATCCCCCGGGGACGGAGGAAAACGGATCATTTTGACCTGTTGGCTCCGAGTCGCATCCGTTTTCCTGCGAAAACTCTCGTGTCTCAACTTTGGTGAGACATTTGTCTCACGCCCAAAATCAAATTTGGAACGTGTGTCACCTGCCCTAATTGTGTCTCATTTCGTAACTTTAGGCTGATGCAAGGTCTGAGACCGCGAGAAGGGAGACGCGATGAGTAAGTACACGAGGGGTCTCTTGGCGGTGATACTGGCCGTAGTGCTGGTGTTGCCGGCTGCAGCATTTGCCATGCTGCCTGAGGCCAACGCCAGGTCCAGCACCGGAATGGACGGACCGACAATGAGCGGAAAGGACGTCGTCGATCCCGACACCAGCGGACGCTGGGAAATCTGGGCGGCCGGTCACAACGGTAATAAAGTAACGACTCAAAACGTCGGCCGAATCTGGACCGACAAGACGGTCGAGGCAACTGAGGAAAACGAAGAGTCGGATTTTCTGACCACGCTTTCGGCCATGTCCTCGACGTCTAATTCAACCGTGACGGTTACTACGCCGCTCGACATCGTGATGGTGCTTGATGCATCTGGCTCGATGGATGATCCTATGGGTGGCGGAGATCGCACCAAGCGTATCGATGCACTGAAGAACGCTGCGAACAGCTTTATCGATACCATCGCCAAACAAAACGAGGCTATCGAGGGTGTTGATAGGCAGCATAGGGTTGCCATTGTTAAGTTTGCGGGCAAGAAGTCCAACGATATCGGCAACAATAAGTATCGCGACGGAGGGTACTCCTACAATTACACCCAGGTTATGAAAGAATTAACCTACTGTTCCGGCAGCAATGCGGATGATCTCAAGAAGAATACAATTAATCAAATTCAGCCTGCCGGCGCCACGCGCGCCGACTATGGCCTAGAGCTGGCCGAGAAAATCACTACCACTTATGGCCGCAAAGACGCCAAGAAGACTATTGTGTTCTTTACCGACGGTACGCCAACAAAGCAAAATATATTCGATGCGGGTGTCGCCAACGCTGCTGTGACGGCTGCCAAGAACATGAAGGACAGCAAGGCCACCGTTTATACTATCGGCATCTTTGATGGCGCGAACCCCAGTGCTGGTATCCAGGATTCGGGAAAAAGCCAAAAAGAGAACAAGTTCATGCAGGCCGTTTCGAGCAACTACCCCAATGCCACGGCATGGGATGCTCATGGTGCACGCGTTGAAAACTCCGACTACTACAAGTCGGCGACCAATGCAGAAGAGCTCAAGAAGGTCTTTGACGACATCTCACAGGCCATCACATCGGAGGCGCCTTATCCGACCGAAATCCATAAGGGCTACGACGAGACCAAGTCCGGCTACATCACGTTTATCGACGAGCTGGGCGACTTTATGCAGGTCGACAGCTTCACCGAGGTCGTCATCAACGGCACGCCGTTTACCAAGACGGACAAAACGGTCAATAAAGAAACCAATACCGACACCTACGAGTTCACCGGCAAGGCAAAAGACCTGCTCATTACCGTGCAGCGTGCTGGTGATGACAATCCCCAGAAGGGCGATGTCGTAACGGTCAGCATTCCTGCGTCGTTGATTCCGCTGAGCCACTTTAAGACCGTAGACGGCAAGCTTTCGGTCGACAGCGCTCAGCCTATCCGCGTGAAGTACACCTCGAGCGTGAAGAGCACTGCGCTCGACAACCTGTTTACGCCCGAGAAGGTAACGGGGCTCAAGGATTACATCGAGAACAATACGACCGTTGCCAACGGCGCCAAGACCGTGAATTTCTACGCGAACAAGTGGGCTGCCGGCGATCTGGGCAATACGGTTGCGACCTTTGAGCCGGCCGACACCAACCGCTACTACTACTTCCAGAAGCAGACGCCCATTTACACGGACAAGGATTGCGCGCAGCCTGCAAAGAATTCGCTGGCAGATACCGGCACCTATTACTACAAGGATGAGTTTGAGGAGCAGGGCGAAAACGGCGAGGCCAAGCCCGCCTCTGCCGTCATCGAGTTTATCGGCGGCGACGCTGCGAAGTTTGACGGCGCTATTGTTGCTGACGAGGACGGCAACCTTTCGTTTAGCGTGGGAACCGCGCGCCTAGCCTTTATCGACGAGCTCCACACCACCAAGGAGAGTGTGGGCGGCAACAACACTGGTACCGCGACCGACGTTCTTAATCCCAAGTGGAACAACGTGTCCGCCAAGGCGACCGCGACGCATGTCAATTCCTACCTGGGCAACAACGGCAAGATCAGCTTTAACGTGACGCCGACAACGGTGGATACCAAGGCCAGCTTTGGCCTGACCAAGGTGCTCGAGGGCCGCAGCTGGACGGATACGGACGAGTTTAAGTTTGAGCTCTCCGCGACGCCCAAGAATGACGCTCCGATGCCTGCATCCACGGACACGACCGTGCACAAACCCGACCCGGACGGCAAGGGCAAGGCTGTCATTGACTTCGGCGAGATCACCTTCAACAAGCCGGGCGAGTACACCTATGAGGTCCGCGAGGTCAAGGGCGACGCCGGTGGCATCACCTACAGCGATAACGTTGCCACGTTCAAAGTGACCGTGACGGTTGAGGCCACGGGTGGGCTTAAGGCTGACGTTGAAAAGATCTCGGGCGAGCGCGAGTTCAAGAACACTTATAGCGCCAAGACGGAAACCCCGCTGACTCTTGAGGCTACCAAGACGCTCTCAGGGCGTCCGATGGCCGATGACGAATTCAAGTTTGCACTGAGCTATGCGGGGCACGACGAGGTTCTGTTGAATGCAACCAACAAGAGTGGCAAGGTTGAGTTCGGTCCGCTGACGTACACGACCAAGTCGCTCGCCAAGCTGGTCGAGGAAGGCAGGGCATCGCTTGATGCTAGCTCAGACAAACCGACGTGGACCATTCATTACATTGCTGCCGAGCAGACCGGCAAGCTGCCTGCGGGCGTGAGCGCCACCGTGTCGGCAATTGACGCATGTGTAACCGTTGTCGACAACGGCGATGGTACCCTGACGGCGACGGCTGTCTACGGCGATGCCGGCAACGAGTTTGTGAACGCCTACACTGCCGCGCCTGCCGAGGCATCGCTTGTGGGCAAGAAGAATCTGCAGGTTCCTGATGGCCTGACCCCGGCTGACATTGCCGGCAAGTTCACCTTTACCGTGACCGGTGAAGAGGGCGCACCCATGCCCGCGAACGCGAGCGTGACCAATGATGCCAAGGGCAAGGTCGACTTTGGCAAGATCACCTTTACGCTCGATGACCTTAACAAGGTCCTGGGCGAGAAGCCTGAGAAGCGTGAGCACACCTTTACCTACACCGTGACCGAGTCCGGCGAGGTCGCCGGCGTGACCAACGACGCCAACGCCACGCGCAAGGTTTCCTACACCGTGACCGATGACAGCAAGGGTAATCTGAGGGTGTCCCGCAAGCCGGATGGCAATGTAGCCTTTACGTTCACCAATGCCTATAACGTGAAGCCTGTCGAGGACCAGATCACCGCGACCAAGGTCCTGACCGGGCGCGACCTCAAGGACGGCGAGTTCTCCTTCGAGCTCGTCGAGGGCGATAAGGTTGTTGCTAGGGGCACCAATGCTGCCGATGGCACAATCGTCATGGACAAAATCACTTACGATAAGTCCGGCACTCACACCTACAAGCTGCGCGAGAAGCTCCCCAACGAAGCGGGGCTGAGCAACGGGATTACGTACGATAAGACGAACTACACCATCAAGACGAGCGTCATCGACAACGGCGACGGCACGCTTAAGGTGACCCATACGCTCGAGGGCACCAAGCCGGCGTGCTTTGAGAACAAGTACAACACTGCCCCGAACGAGTCCAGCGTTACCGATCAGATCACCGCGAAGAAGGTCCTGACCGGCCGCGACCTCAAGGCCGGAGAGTTCTACTTTGAGCTCGTCGAGGGTAACGATGTCGTCGCCAGGGGCACCAATGCGGCCGACGGCAAGATCACGATGGACAAAATCACCTACACCGAGGCCGGCGAGCACACCTACACGCTGCGCGAGGTCAAGGTCGACGCCGACAACGGTATCACCTACAGCACCGCGGCCTACACCATCGTGACCGCCGTCACCGATGATGGCAATGGCAAGCTCACGGTTAAGCATGAGCTGCAGGACGTCGAGAAGGCTATCTTCGAGAATGCCTACAGCGTTACTCCGAATAACTCCAGCGTCACCGACAAGATCAAGGCGACCAAGGTCCTGACCGGGCGCGATCTCAAGGAAGGCGAGTTCTCCTTCGAGCTCGTCGAGGGCGGCAAGGTCGTCGCCACCGGCAAGAACGCCGCCGACGGCAAGATCACGATGAGCGAGATCACCTACAACGAGCCCGGCAAGCACACCTACACGCTGCGCGAGGTCCCGGGCGACGCCGGCAACGGCATCACCTACGACGGTAAGACCTACACCATCGAGACGACCGTCACCGACAACGGCAAGGGCGAGCTCGTGGTAAAGCATGAGCTGAATGGAGCCGACGAGGCGAAGTTCAACAACAGCTACAAGCCGAATCCTGACGAGTTCAGCGTCACCGACCAGATTACCGCGACCAAGGTCCTGACCGGGCGCGAGCTTGCTGCCGGCGAGTTCTCCTTCGAGCTCGTCGAGGGCGAGGGCAAGGACGCCAAGGTCGTCGCCACCGGCAAGAACGCCGCCGATGGCAAGATCACGATGAGCACCATCGAGTACACCAAGACCGGAATGCACACCTATACGCTGCGCGAGGTCAAGGGCAACGCCGGCGGTATCACCTACAGCGATGCCAAGTTCACCATCGAGACCACCATCACGGACAACGGCGACGGCACTCTCAAGGCCGAGCATGTCCTGAAGGGCACCGAGCCCGCCGAGTTCAAGAACACCTACAGCGTGACCCCGATCAACGCAGAGCTCGACTTTGACCTGAGCAAGGCCATCGACGGTCGCGACTGGACGGACTCCGACAAGTTCAGCTTTACCATCACCGCTCCCGAGGGCACCCCGCTGCCCGACCCCGCAACCGTAACTGTGAGCAAGAAGGACGCGAAGGACGGCATCGCCGCCATCAAGTTCGGCAAGATCCACTACACGGCTGCCGGAACCTACAAGTACGAGATTCGCGAGAATGCAGGCAACGCGGCAGGCATGACGTATGACGGACATGTCGCGACCGCCGAAGTGACCGTGACTGATAACGGCAAGGGCGTCCTGACCGCCAACGTCACCAAGAAGGAAAGCGGCCGCTTCACCAACACGTACCGCTCTGAGCTCGATTACGCCGCGGCCGGCGGCCTCAAGCTCAGCAAGACCCTCTCCGGACGTCCCATGACCGAGGGTCAGTTCACCTTTACCGTGACGCCTGCCGACGAGGCTTCGGCCATCGCGCTCGGCCTGCACGAGGGCGCCAACGTGTACAAGTCCCCTGCAACGGCAGAGGCAACGGTTGGTCTGATCGACATCCTGGCTGGCCATGAGGTCAAGTTTACGCAGGCTGACGCGGGCAAGACCTTTACATACACCGTTGCCGAGAAGAACGACGGCCAGCCCGGTTACACCTACGACGACGCCGAGCGCACCGTGACGATCGCTATCGCCGACGATGGCGCTGGTACGCTCACCGCCACGACGACCGTTATTGGCAACCCCGACAAGGGAACGCCGGTAACCGAGTACAAGACTGGTGCCGCTACGGTCGAGAGCGCCGTGGTTCCGTTCGTCAACAGCTACCGTGCATCGACCGATAACCCGGGCGGCGAGCTTGCGCAGATTGTCGCCACCAAGACCCTGACCGGTCGTCCGCTGGCCGACGGCGAGTTCTACTTTGGCATCGCCTATGCGGGCGAGAAGGAAGCCATCGAGGGTACGTGCGTTACCAACGTTAACGGCCAGGTGAGCTTTGGCGCTCTGCATTACACGACCGAGATGCTCGCCGATCTGGTAAACGCCAAGCGCGCCATCCGCACCGACACGGATGCCAAGCTTGCGTGGACCATCAACTACACGGCGTTTGAGTACACGTCCCCGCTCGCAGCAAAGGGTATTACTGCCGCGAAGTCGAGCTTTAGCTTTAAGGTCATCGTCGTCGACAACGGCGACGGTACCCTGACGGCAAAGCCTGACTACGGTGGCGTCGAGCCCGTGTTCGAGAACGTCTACGGCGCCGACGCCGTTGACGCTGCGCTCGCCGGCACCAAGAAGCTCCAGGCTGCCGAGGGCCTGACCCCGGCCGACATCGCGGGCAAGTTCACCTTTGCCGTGACCGCCGATGAGGCGGATGCCCCGATGCCCGAGCGCACGACCGCAACCAACGACGCGGCCGGCAACGTGGACTTTGGCAAGATCCACTTTACGCTCGAGGACCTCAACCGCGCCCTGGGTGTGACGGACGATGCTTCTGGCGATGCATCGAGCGACGCTGAAGCCAACGCCGACGAGGCCGAGGTCGACGCCGACGCTGCCGAGACCGATGAGTCCAACGACGAGTCCAAGCCCGCAGCCCCCACCGCTCCGCGCTCGCACACCTTTATCTATACGGTGACCGAGTCCGGTAGCGCCCCTGGCGTGACCAACGACACCAACGCCACGCGCAAGGTTTCCTACACCGTGACCGATGACGGTGCTGGACATCTGGTCGTCAAGCGCGACGGCGGCGACGGTGCGGCCTTTACGTTCACCAACACGTACGGCGTGGCACCTACCGATTCTGTCGTGACCGATCAGGTCAAGACCGTCAAGCGTCTGACCGGCCGCGACCTTGCGGCTGGCGAGTTCACGTTTGATCTGCTCGAGGACGGCGTGGTCGTCGCTAGCGGCACCAACGACGCCAACGGCACCGTTACGCTGAGCCCGATCCGCTACGAGGCACCCGGCACGCACACGTACACGCTGCGCGAGGCTTGCCCCAACGCGCTCGGCCTGTACAAGGGCGTCACCTATGACAGCGCGACCTACACCGTCGTGACCACCGTCTCCGACAATGGTGACGGCACGCTGACCGCGACGCACAAGCTCGAGGGAACCACCGAGTCGGCTGGCTTTACCAACAAGTATCACGCCATGCCCACGCAGGTTTCCATCGGTGCCGTCAAGGTGCTCGAGGGACGCGAGCTCAAGAAGGACGAGTTTAGCTTTAAGCTCGTTGGCGAGGACATCGAGTCCACCGTCACCAACGATGCCGACGGCAAGATCAACTTCGACAAGTTCGAGTACGACGAGCCTGGTACGTACGTTTACACCATCAGCGAGGTCAAGGGCGACGAGGCCGGTATGACCTACGACAAGTCCGTCTTTACCGCGACCGTCAATGTGGTCGACGACGGCGAGGGCAACCTCAAGGCGAACGTCGCCTTTACCAAGGGCGACAAGAGCGTCGAGGGTATCGTGTTCAACAACACGTACAAGAAGCCCGAGACGCCCGTGCCGACGCCCGATCCCGGCACGCCCAAGACCGTGACGAACATCGTCAAGACGGTCAAGGGTTTCCTGCCCACCACGGGTGACCAGCAGGCCGCTGCACTGCTCATGGCATTCGTCATTGCCATGGCCGGCGTCGGAGCCCTGGTCTGGGGTATCCGTAAGCGCTAGGCACGCTGGTAGTGCCCGGGGCCAAAAGGCCCCGGGCGGCCGGCGGGGAGCCAGAACATAGCCCCCACCCCCACCCCCAGCCGCCACGGAGGTATCTCCCTCCTCCGTGGCGGCGCTTTTGTGCGTAGGCGAGCGCTGCCAAATGATCCCTCGGGGACGGAGGAAAACGGATCATTTTGGTCCCGCGAGGCTGGCGGAGACACTCGTGCAGGGCCGCCCGAACAAAACTATGCCGGTTTACTACGATGAATCCGAGATTCCTGACCACACCCGCATTTTTGCAAATATCGCAAGTGTTCTACCTGCGGTTTTGTAAGTGCGCAATTTGCCGTGGTCGGAGATATGCGGTTCATCGTAGTAAATCGGCATAGTTTTGAAATGGCATCAAATTGGCGGCAGCCAGCGGCTAGCCTCGCAGATAGGCGATGGCGATTTGGGTGCGGTTGCGCAGGCCCATTTTGGCAAGGATTGAGCTGATGTGGTTGCGAACCGTTCCTTCTCCCATATAAGCCGTGGCGGCAATCTCCTTGTTGTCGAGGCCGCGGGCGATGAGCTCGGCGACTTCGAACTCGCGGTCGGTCAGGCTGGCAAAGGCTGCGGGCCTACGGGGCGTACCGGCTTCGGCGTCCGCTCCATCAAAGTCGACATCCTCGATCGCCTTGCCCTCGAGCACGCGTTTGCCGTCCATGACCTGGGCCAACGCTGGCGGAACGGCGGCGACATTGGTTTTGATCAGATAGCCGCGGGCGCCCAGCTTGAGCGCCGACACAATGTACTCGTCATCCGAGAATGTCGTCAGAAACACCACGCGCGCCGCAGGGTCGCGCTCAAGGATTTCGCGTGCCGCCGAAAGTCCGTCGCGCCCCGGCATCTGAATATCGAGCAGCGCGATATCGGGTGCGTGCTCGGCGTAGAGCGCCACCGCATCGTTGCCGTTGGCACCGGTGCCCACCGCCTCGATCTGCGGCTGGGCGCCCAGGATAATCTTGAGCGAATCGACCACCAAGCGGTCGTCGTCGACAACGATGAGCCTCATCGGTCCTTATCTCCTTGCTGTTTGGGAACGGTGGCAAACACGCGCCAGCCGCCGGCGCCGACGCGCGGGCCGGCGGTGAAGGTGCCGCCAAGCGCCTCGATGCGCTCGCGCATGGAGACGAGCCCCATACCCTCCGCGGCGCCGCGGCCGCTTGCTTGGACCCCGCCCACGCCATCGTCGGTAACGATGAGCTGGTAAAACGACGTATGCTCCATGCATCGTACAGTGACAGCATGGGCGCAAGCGTGGCGCATGGTGTTGGAGAGCGCCTCGCGCAGGACCGCCGCAAAGCAGTTCGCGACGTTTGCGGGCGCATGTTCGGTCATAACTTCAAGCTCAATCTGCGGGCCGCCGTCCGAGCGCGCGCCTTCAACAATGCGTTCGAGCTGCACGGAAAGGTCGACGGCGTTGTCGTTGAGCGCGTGGACGCTGGTGCGCACAAGCTGGAGCGCCTCGTCAACCGTGCGTTTGACGTCGGCGAAATCGGCGGAGACGCCGGGCTCGTCGGCATGGACCACGCGCAGGGCTTCGGCTTGCAGTGAGGCGCGCGTGAGTTGGTGCCCGACGTTATCGTGGATCTCGCGCGCGATGCGGGCGCGTTCGGCGAGCGTCGCGAGCTCGACTTCGTAGTCCTGGCGGTCGGCAAGATCGCGGTTGCGCGCTTCGAGCACGAGGGCTCGTTCCTGCAGCTCGTCGCGGGTACGGTGCATGCGCTGCTGCTCGCGCTCCAACTGGGCGGTGCGTAGCGATAACAAGGTGGCGGCAACCGAAAGGATGGCGGCCAGCAGGAGCGTTCGGGCGGTAAGCGCATCGGCACGAAGGTCCGCGACGAGCGCAAAGACAAAGGCGACGCCAATGCCCAGCGCGGTCCAGGCGTGCTCACGGCGCACGCGCCGCGCGATGTCATAGAGGGCGAGAGGTGCAAACGGCACAAACGGCGGCACGAAGACAGCCGCGATAATGTAAGCGTAGCTGCCGGCCTCGCTGGTGCGACGGGTGCGCTCTCCCTGCGCGACCTCGGCCAGTGAGGTGGCGATAACGCCAAGGCAAAACGCCGCGACCAGGCGAGCGTCCACAGCAAGACTCATGGCGGCCGCAATACAGCACGCCAGCACGATCGATTTGTCGAAAAGCCTGTTCATACGGGTATTGTACGCGAAGCCGCGCGTGGTGGAGGCGCTGCCCGGGGCAACCGTGACATTCCTCCCGTGCGGCAAAGCGGCGTCGATCGCTCGCGGGAGCGGGGGTTTCGCCTCCGCCCCCCCCCTCGCACTCGTGACAAAGCTCACTGGCGCGCGCCGGCGGCTCCTGCGATGATGCAATCGTACCGGGCCGCAATCAACAGAAGGGCCGCCTCATGACAGACATCGTCCACGTCGAAAACCTCGTCAAGCGCTACGACGATCTTATTGCGCTCGACCACTTTAACCTGAGCATCGCCCCCGGCGAGATCTTTGGCCTGCTCGGACCCAACGGCTCGGGCAAGACCACGTCCATCAACTGTATTCTGCAGCTGCTCGCTTACGACAAGGGCACCATCGAGCTGTTCGGCGAGCCCATGACACCCGACCGCTACGACCTCAAGCGCCGCATCGGCGTGGTGCCGCAGCAGGTGGCGGTATTCGGCGAGCTCACGGTGCGCGAGAACATCGACTATTTCTGCAGCCTGTACATCAACGACCGCAAGCGCCGCCGCGCGCTGGTGGACGAGGCGATCGACTTTGTCGGGCTGGGCGACTTTACCAAGTTCCGCCCCGGCAAGCTCTCGGGCGGCCTGGCGCGTCGCCTCATCATTGCCTGCGGCATCGCGCACAAGCCCGAGCTCATCTTCTTTGACGAGCCCACGGTGGCGGTCGACCCGCAGAGCCGCAACGCCATCCTGGAGGGCATCTGCCGCCTGCGCGACGAGGGCGCCACGGTGGTGTATACCAGCCATTACATGGAGGAAGTCGAGCAAATCTGCAGCCGCATCATGATCATGGACGGCGGGCGCGTGCTGGCGCAGGGCACCAACGACGAGCTCAAGCGCATGATTCAGATGGGCGAGCGCGTGACTGTCGAGGTTGGCGCCGTAGAGACCGCCACGGTCGAGCGGCTGCGCGCCCTCGAGCACGTGCTTTCGGTTGAGCTGTCCGGCGGCGAGATCGTCTGCACCTGCGAAGCGAGCCCGCACAATTTGGTCGACATCCTCGACACGCTGCGCGCCGCCGATGTGGCGCTCGGCCGCGTGTGGAGCGAGCCACCGACCCTCAACGACGTGTTCCTTGAGATCACCGGCCGCGAGCTGCGCGACTAGGGGGCGGCCATGTTCAGCACCATCATCACCACGGTCAAGACGCTGCTGCGCCGGCCGAGCACGTGGGTCTGGGGCGCTCTCTTTCCCATCGCGCTTTCCACGATGTTCATGTTTATGTTTGCGAACCTCAGCTCCGACGGCACGGTCGACCCGGTGCCGGTGGCCGTCGTCGCCGACGAGGCCTGGGACGCCTCGACCTTTAAGGATGTGGCGACGTCACTTGCCAAGGGGGGCGACGACCAGCTGCTCGAGATCGACGAGTGCGACGACGCAGCCGATGCGAACCGTGCGCTCAAGGCCGGTGAGGTCGCGGGTATCTATACGGTCGACGCTGCGGGCACGCCCAAGCTCACGCTGCTATCGAGTTACGACAGCTCACGTGCGAGTACGGTGCTCACCGATCGCAGCATCCTGGAGACGGTGGCAAGCTCGTATACACAAAATGCCGAGCTCATGTCCCAGATTGCCCAGGACAACCCGGCGGCGCTCGCCGACCCGGAGGCGGTTGCGCGCGCTCTATCGCTCGAGGGCGGTACCCGCCGCGTAAGCCTGACACGCACCACGCCCGATGGCACGGTCGTCTACTATTACGCGCTTTTTGGCCTGGTCGCGATGATGTCTGCGGAGTTTGCCGCCTTGAGCGTCGTCGACCTGCAGCCCAATCTGTCGGGCCTTGGCGCACGTCGCTGTGTGGGCGGTCTTTCCAAGACGGCATCGCTGACCGGCATCTTTGTCGGCTCGTGGCTGGTCTCCTTTGCCTCGATGACGATCGCGATCGGCTACGTGCGCCTGGTCGTGGGCGTCGACTTTGGCGGGCGCGAGGGGCTGTGTCTGGTGGGTGGCGCCGCTTCCGCGCTTGCCGCCACGGGCTTGGGCCTTTTTGTGGGCACGCTTCCCGTTAAGGGCGGCAAGGCGTCCAAGTCCGGCATCCTCACGGGCTTTGCTACCACGTGCGCCCTGTTCGCCGGCCTCTACGGCGAGCCGGCGATGGCGCTTGCCGACGACGTCGCCCGCGCCTGCCCGGCCGAGTGCTGGCTCAACCCCGTCAAGCTCATCTGCGACATGTTCAACCGCCTGTATTTCTTTGAGAACCTGGGCCCCTTTGTCGTTCGCGCCGGCGCGCTGGTCCTTATGGCGCTGCTGTTCGTTGCCGCCGCCACGCTGACCTTTGGAAGGAGCCGCTATGAGCACCTTTAAGACTGCGCTTCGCATGGCGCTGGCGCACCCGTTCTACCTGCTCATCTATACGGTGTTCATCTCGCTCATGGGCGTATTCATCGCGGCATCGGTGAGCTGGAACTCGTCGCAGCTCACCGAGTACGAGCCCTACGATGCCAACGTGATCGTGGTCGACCGCGACGACAGCGACCTTTCGCATGCGCTCACCAAGCACCTGGGGTCGCGCTTTGAGTTGGTCACGGGCGTCGGCGACGATACCTACGATCTTGCGGACGCGCTCTCCAAGAGCAACAGCGCCAAGGGTAGCGCCGACTGCGTGTTCTTTATCCCGGAGGGGTTTGAGAACGACCTGGTCGCGGCTGCCCGCGCGGGGGAGGCCCTGCCCAAGCTCGATGTGACCTACGGTGCCGGCACCATGGCGGCGGCGCTTTCGTCTGCTGAGGCCTCGCGCTGGATTTCGCTCGCGGGCGCTGCAGCGGCCCTAGAGCCCGCCGCCTCTAATGGTAGCGTCGCCAAGGCCGCCGAGCATGCCGCCGCCAAGCGCGCCGAGGTCCAGATTGAGCAGGTCAAGGTTGGTTCGACTGCCGCCGCCATGCTCAAGTCGTATTTCAACTTTGGCGCGTACGCGATTATCTCGTCGGTCATCGTATCGGTGGGGCTGGTGTTCTCGGGCATGAACGAGCCCGAGCGCGTGCGTCGTATGGATGCCGGCCCAATCTCCGAGCGCCGGCGTTCGCTCGCCGTGTTTGCGGCCGCCGCCGTGCTTACCGTCTGCATCTGGTTTGTGTCGAGCATGATGGGCGTCGTGGGCTTTGCCGGCGCGGTTGCCGAGGTCGGCGTGGGTCGTGTGTGCCTGGCGCTGGCGGCGACGTTTGCCCTGGCGTGCACGCCTCTGGCCGTTGGCTTTGCCCTTTCGAGCCTGGGTGCGCGTGAGGAGCTGCTCAACGGTGTGGGCAACCTGCTCGGCATGCTCATGACGTTTTTGGGCGGCGCCTGGATGCCGCTGTCGCTGATGGGCCCAGCCGTGCAGACCGCGGCGCATTTTGTGCCGACGTATTGGGTGAACGACGCGATTGGCAAGGCGCTCGCCGCGGACCTGACGTCCACCGTGCTGGGCGACATCGCTTGCGATCTGGGCGTCACAGTGCTCTTTGCCGCGGCCATCGCCGCCGTAGGCCTAGCCCTCGCCCACAACAAATCCCACGCCTAGACACCTACTCATTGGGGACAGACTTAAACGACCAAAAGTATTCATTGGGGACAGACTTAAATGACTAGCCATCGGGGGCAGATAAGGAGCGTCCCCAACTGCCGGGTGGCGAAAGAGCGTCCCTTGTGACTGGTCATTTAAGAACGTCCCCAATGACTAGTCTGAAACAAATCCCCACTCTCGCTCCAAAATAGTTCGCCAAGGTTTACTATTACGTTCATAAAGTAGTACGAGGCTAACAATGGGGGATACCATGGCAACGCAGGAAGCCTACGTCCAGGTTAAGGATCTCAAAAAGCATTACGGCGATGGAGATGCACGCCTGACGGTGCTCGACGGCATCGACACGTCCATCAACCGCGGAGAAATCTGCGTCATGCTGGGGCCCTCGGGCTCGGGCAAGTCCACGTTTCTTAACCTGATTGGCGGCCTGGAGGATGCCGACGGCGGCTCCATCATGGTGGACGGCTGCGACCTCACGGTGCTCAAACCTACCGATCTGGGCGAGTATCGCCGCCGTGAGCTGGGCTTTGTCTTCCAGTTCTACAACCTGGTGCCCGATCTCACCATCAAGGAAAACATCGAGGTCACGGCGCACCTGTCCAAAAACCCGCTCAATGTCGACGACCTGCTGCGTTCGCTGGGCCTTTACGAGCACCGCAACAAGTTCCCGCGCCAGGTCTCGGGCGGCCAGCAGCAGCGTTGTGCCATCGGCCGCGCACTCGTCAAAAACCCGGGCCTGCTGCTGTGCGACGAGCCCACGGGCGCGCTTGACTATAAGACGTCCAAGGAAATCTTGCAGCTCATGGAGGATGTCAACCGCACCTACGGCTGCACCATCATCATTGTCACCCACAACGCCGCCATCGCCCGCATGGCCAACCGCGTGCTGCGCCTGCGCGACGGACGCATCGTCGAGGATGAGCTCAACGAGTCGCCCGTCGCGGCCGCCGAGCTCGATTGGTAGGCGGCGCCATGACACCTCTCGCAAAACGTCTCCCGCGCGAGCTGCGCCGCAATATCGGCAAGTACCTGGGCATCTTTTTGCTTATGTGCGGAAGCATCGCTCTCACCTCGGGATTTTTGCTCGCAGCGCATTCCATCGGCTGCCTTATCGATGACATGCGCGATGCGTACGCGATTGAGGACGGCCGCGTGACCACCTCCTTCGAGGCTACCGACGATCAACTCAAGGCCGCCGAGGATGCAGCCGGCGACGTCGGCGGCGTCACGCTCTACAAGAATTTCTCCATCGACGCCATCATCAAAAAGACCGCCGGCGACGACGGCACCAAGCGCACGCTGCGCACCTATGCGCACCGCGCTAAGGTGGACATTGCGTCCTACTGTGAGGGCAAGGAACCCAAGGCGGATGACGAGGTGGCCATCGACCGTGTCTTTGCCACCAATAACAACCTGTCCGTGGGCGATAAAGTCGAGCTCGAGGGTCGCACCTACACCATTTGCGGCATCATGACCCAGCCCGATAGTCAGGCGCTGTTCCTCAACAATTCGGACTTTACGGTGAACACCATCACGTACGGCGTGGCCGAGGTCACCGATGGCGGCTTTGCCGCGCTCGAAGATGCCGGCGGCGCACCCGCCTACACCTACTCCTTTACCTTTACCGATCGCGACCTTTCCGTCGCGGACCGCACCGATGCCGAGCAGGATATGGTCGAGGCGCTGACCGATGCCGATGCGCGCGTGGACGATCTGATCGATGCCGATTCCAATCAGGGCATTGGCTATGCGCGCGACGACGTGGACGACGTTGCTCGACATCATCATCGTGATCATGGCGTTCGTCTTTGTGGTCCTTACCGACGCCACCATCGAGGAGGAGAGCGCCATCATCGGCACGCTGCTCGCCAGCGGTTATTGCCGTCGCGAGATCGTGCTGCACTACCTGGCACTTCCCGCCATCGTGGGCGTGGTCGCGGCGCTTTTGGGCACTGCGCTCGGCGTTGTGTTCTTTACCGAGCCCATGCGCAGCCTCTATTACGGTTCGTACAGCCTGCCGCCCTTCCAGGTGTACTGGAGCTGGGAGATCTTTGTGAAGTGCGCCGTGGTTCCCGCCGCCGCGCTCATCCTCATCACGCTGGTGGGCCTGCTTCGCAAAATGGGCAAGACGCCGTTGCAGTTCCTTCGTCACGAGGCGAGCGGCAAATCGGGCACCAAGCGCGGTATGCAACTGCCGGAGCGCATGGGTTTTGTTTCCCGCTTCCGCCTGCGTATCTTTCTGTGCAACCTGGGCAACTTTGCCACGCTCTTTGTGGGCATTGCGTTTGCCTCGCTGCTACTGCTCTTTGGCCTGGCGATTTTGCCCACGATGACGCACTATGTGGACAACCTCGAGACAAGCCTGGTCGCCGAGCACCAGTACACGCTCAAGGCGCCGCTGGAGCTCGAGGGCACTGCCGAGGAGCGCGAGCAGTGGTCGGCACTCGAGCGCTTACAGTCGGTTGACGGCGTGCTGCTTTCTGCCGCTCAGGATGCCGATGACGAGCTTGACGACGCGGCCGATGCGGCGCAGGCGGCAGCCGATGCCGCGACCAGCGCTCCGTCTGCCGAGAGCCTGGCCGCGGCGCAGGACGCGCTCGCCAAGGTCCAGGACAAGAAGGATGCGCTTTATGCGCGCCTCGATGATCTTGCCGATGCCCTCGGCTGCGACCGCGACGAGGCTATCGACCTGATCGACAAGGCCTCTAAGATCGACACCGACAACGACGACATTCACCCGGTCAACACAATCGACAACGGTGCAGGCGCAATCGCGCAGGCCGAGAAATACGCCGTCTACCAGCTGCAATACGATCGCAGCGACGGAAATGGCGAGGAGACGATTTCCGTTTACGGCATTTCATCCGATTCGCGCTATTGGAAAGACCTCAACGTCGGCGACGGCCGTGTCGTCTTTGGTGGCGGTCTGCTCGATAAGTTTGGCTGGAGCGAGGGTCAGAAGGTCACGCTCAGCGACAAGTACGAGGGCAAGAATTATTCCTTTGAGTACGTGGGCAAGGACTGCGTTTGGGGCTCTAAGTCGGATATGAATGTCTATATGAGCATCGACGACTTTAAGGAGCTGTTCGGCAACGACGCCGCCTACTTTAACGGCTATGTGAGCGACGAGAAGCTCAACCTCGATGCTCGTTACTTTGCCGGCGACACCACGCCCGACGACATGCGCGCCGTGGGCGACCAGTTCATCGGCATGATGAGCAAAATGATCGGCATGATGGTTGGACTTGCGGTGTTCATCTTCCTGCTGTTTATGTACCTGCTGACCAAGGCGGTGATCGACCACAGCGCCCGTTCGATCAGCTACATGAAAGTCTTTGGCTACCGCGATAGCGAGATCTCGCATCTGTACATCCGCTCGATCACGTTGTGCGTGGCAGCGTCGCTCGTGCTGAGCCTGCCGGTCATCATTGGCTCGCTCACGGCCATCTTCCGCTCGATGCTGCTCGCCTACAACGGCAATATCGAGATCTACGTGCCCACTTGGTCCATGGCTGCATGCGTCGGTATTGGCTTTGCGACCTACCTGGTCGTGGCGTTGCTGCACATGCGTTCCATCAAACGTGTGGGCCTGGCCGAAGCACTCAAAGTCCAAGAGTAGTCATTTAAGAACGTCCCCAATGACTAGGTGCCGTACTTGACTTTAACTCTGCTTTAACTGGTACCATCCTCTATGTCTGTAACGCCATATAGACCGAGGGGATATATCTATGACCGCAACTGCACCCGCAGCACCCGCCAAGGTGTACTTCACCAACCTGCGTACGCATGCTCGCGAGAGCCAGCTCGACAAGCTCAAGCGCCTCATCCGTCACGCCGGAATTGAGCAGATCGACTTTGAGAACAAGTTCGTCGCCATCAAGATTCACTTTGGCGAGCTGGGCAACCTGAGCTTTTTGCGCCCCAACTACGCCCGCGCCGTCGCGGACGTCGTGAAGGAGCTGGGCGGCAAGCCCTTCCTCACCGACTGCAATACGCTCTATGTCGGTAGCCGCAAAAACGCGCTCGAGCACATCGATACCGCCTACCAGAACGGCTTTACCCCGTATGCCACGGGTTGCCAGATCATCATTGCCGACGGCCTCAAGGGCACCGACGAGGCGCTCGTCCCGGTCGAGGGCGGCGAGTACGTGCACGAGGCCAAGATCGGTCAGGCGCTCATGGATGCCGACATTGTGATCAGCCTCACTCACTTTAAGGGCCATGAGCAGGCCGGTTTTGGCGGCGCCATGAAGAACCTGGGCATGGGAGGCGGCAGCCGTGCCGGCAAGATGGAGCAGCATGCCGCCGGCAAGCCGAACGTCGCGACCGAGCACTGCGTTGGCTGCCATGCCTGCGAAAAGATCTGCGCGCACAACGCTATCTCGTTCGACGGCACCCGCGAGCGCGAGCTTGCCAGCGGCGCTACTCGCACGGTGCACGTGGCTGCCATCGACCACGATCGCTGCGTGGGCTGCGGACGCTGCATTGCGGCATGCAACCAGGACTGCATCAAGCCCGGTTATGAGGCCGCGGCCGACGTGCTCAACTGCAAGATCGCCGAGTACACCAAGGCCGTCGTCGACGGCCGCCCGAGCTTCCACATCTCACTTGCCATGGACATCAGTCCCAACTGCGACTGCCATCCCGAAAACGATACGCCTATCGTCAACGACATCGGCATGTTCGCGAGCTTCGACCCGGTCGCCATCGACCAGGCCTGCGCCGACGCCGTCATGGCGTCTGAGCCGCTGCCCAACACCGAGCTCACCGATAGCGCGGCCAAGATGGAGCATAACCACGAGCATCTGGAGGGCGAGCAGGCCAAGGATCCCTTCTGCATCACGCATCCCGACACCGACTGGCGCGTGTGCATCGCGCATGCCGAGAAGATCGGCCTGGGCACGAGCGAGTATGAGCTCATCGAGGTCAAGTAGCACCTAGCTATTAGACAAAACAAGCGCCTTTGTAGCACAACTGTTAGCAAAAGCCGCCCGTGAGCACAGTGCCCACGGGCGGCTTTTCGGAAGTGCTAGGGGGTCAGATAGGCCAGTAAACCGTACTATTTGCCTAAAAATACTCGTCGAGGAAGTCGTCGACCGTGTTCCAGTAGAGTTCGGGGTCGACCTGCGCGCTCTTGGCGTGGGTGGCGCCATGGACGGTGAGCTTTTGCTTGACCTTGCTGGCGCACGCGTCGTAGTTTTGGTCGAGCATGCTGTACGGCACAAAGGTGTCTTGGTCACCGTGGATAAACAGCATGGGAACCGTCGCGCGCTTGAGCTGTTCCACGCTGCTCGCCTTATGAAAGTCGTAGCCCGCGCGCACGTTGCACACCAAGTTTGCTACATCGAGCAAGGGAAAGCTGGGCAGGCCGAACACGTCCTTGAGCTGCAGAGAAAACTCGTCCCAAACACTCGTATAACCGCAGTCCTCGATAATGCATTTCACGTTTGCGGGCAGAGATTCCCCCGCGACGTTCATGGCGGTCGCCGCGCCCATGGATTCGCCAAAGACCAGGATGCGCGCCTCGGGGTCGGCTGCAACGATCCGTCCAATCCATGCAACGACATCGAGGCGCTCGGGCCAGCCCATGCCGATATAGTCGCCGCCGGAGCGCTCGTGGGCGCGGGCGGCGGGTGCGAGTACGTTCATGCCACGGTCGTGGAAGCGTTTGGCGTATCGGGCCATACCGATGGGCTCGTTGGTATATCCATGCAGGCAGACGGCGTAGTCGTGCGTGCTCTCCGACGCAGCAAAATACCAGGCGGCAAGCTCGGTCCCGTCGTCCGCGGTGAGGTTGCTGCTCTTGCGGTTCTCTTTAAACCATGCCCGCGCCTCGGTATCCTCGGCATCCGGCTGCTCACCTTCTTTGTCGTTCTTGCTATCCTGCATCATCTTCATGGTGTATGGCGCGCGGGGATTCAGCGCGAAGTCAAACAGAAAGTTGCCGGCAAACCCCAGGAGCGCGACAACGAGCACCAGCGCAACGACGCCGGCTATCTTGAGCTTTCGATGGGAACGTGCGTTTTGAGCCATGCGGTATTCTCCTATAAGATGTTAATAAATCAACATTTAATGCAAGCGCATTATGGACGTTCGCCGTTGATGCGTCAACAGGCAAAGAATGGGTAAACAAAGGGTCACGTATGGTGCAAATTTCGCACGTACCTAGACGCTTTGATATAGTGTTGAGAACTCTTTACGTTGGAGGATGTAACCGGCATGTCCGATTCGAGCGACAGTTCTAAGCCGCGACCCAAGACCGCGGCCGTTCCACACTACACAGTGGGCGAGGAGATCATGAACTCCGTCACCCATGGTGTCGGCTGCCTGCTGGGTATCGCGGGCCTGGTGCTCCTGATCGTATTCGCCGCCCTGCGCGGCGGAGGCCCGGCCCATATGGCCGCGGCGATTGTCTATGGCGTCAGCATTATCCTCGAATACCTAGCCTCCACGCTCTACCACGCGATTCAGCCCGCGCGCGCCAAGCGCGTGTTTCGCATCATCGACCACAGCTGCATCTACCTGCTCATAGCCGGCAGCTATACGCCGTTTTGCCTCATCACGCTCGCAAACGACGGCGGCGCTGTGCTGTTCTTTGCCGTATGGGCCATCGCCATCATCGGCATCGCCCTCGAGTGCTTCCTACGCGAGCGCCAGCCGCATTGGGTAAGCGGCCTGGTCTATCTGCTGATGGGCTGGCTCGTCGTCTTTAAGCTGCCCGAGCTCGTGTCGCTGCTCAACCCCGTGGCACTTGCCCTGCTCGCTGTCGGCGGCGTGTGCTACACCGTGGGCGTGCCGTTCTACATCGCCAAAAACGTGCGTTATCTGCACAGTGTGTTTCACCTGTGGGTGCTCGCCGGCAGTATCTTCCAGTTCATGGCGGTGATCCTCTTCGTAATCTAGCGATCGCGTCTGTGCCCGCGGGCCCATCCAAGCGGCCGCTGGGCGCAACTGCCCTATCCGTCACCTACGCTTACTACCTAACATCCCGAATCTTGGAGGTTCGAGAAACTCCCGATGGACATAACCATCTCCCTTATCACCACCCTCGTTTTGACCCTCATCAACGGCTACTTCTCTATGTCTGAGATGGCGCTCACCACGGCCAAGCGCGCCGTGCTGGAACACGAGGCAGAGGAAGGCGACAAGCGCGCCGAGCGTGCCATTAAGCTGGCTGCTGACTCCGACCAGCTGCTCGCCACCATCCAGGTCGCCATCACGCTCGTGGGCTTCGCCTCGTCCGCCGTCGCCTCGACGAGTCTGTCCGACCCGCTCGCCACGTGGCTCATGAGCTTTGGCATCGCGCCGCTCTCCGCCATCGCGCGCGGCCTGGCGCCGGTCATCATCACCGTCGCGGTCGCCTTTGTGTCCATCGTGATCGGCGAGCTCGTCCCCAAGCGCATCGGCCTGGCCAATGCCGAGGGCGTGTCCAAGCAGGTCGTGGGCCCGCTTTCCGTGTTCCAAAAGATTGCCCGTCCGCTCGTGTGGCTGACCGGCGCTTGCTCCGATGGCCTGGCCCGCATCCTGCGCATCAAGAGCGCCGACGACCGCCAAAACGTCTCGGAAGAAGAGATCAAGTACATGGTCTCGGAGCAGGACGACCTGCTCGACGAGGAAAAGCGCATGATCCACGAGATCTTCGACCTAGGCGACACCGTTGCCCGCGAGGTCATGGTGCCGCGCGTGGACACCACCATGTGCGAGGATGACGAGACGGTCGCCGACGTGCTGTCCACCATGCGCCAGACCGGCTTCAGCCGCATCCCCGTCTATCACGAGGATCCCGACAACGTCGCCGGCATCGCGCACATCAAGGACCTGATCCAACCCGCGCTCGACGGCAAGGGTGACCAGCCCATCGCCGGCTTTTTGCGCGACGCCACCTTTGTGCCCGACACCAAGGATATCCTGCCGCTGCTGTCCGAGATGCAGACCTCGCACGACCAGATCGTGGTGGTTGTGGACGAGTACGGCGGCACGGCCGGCATCATCACCATCGAGGACATCGTCGAGGAGATCGTCGGCGAGATCGAGGACGAGTTCGACCCCGACAACAAGTATCTCACGCGCCTTTCGCGCCGCGAGTGGCTCGTTGATGGGCGTTTTTCGTGCGATGACGCGATTGAGCTTGGTTGGCCGCTTGAGGAAAGCGATGATTATGAGACCATCGCCGGCTGGATTTTGGAGCTTTGCGACTCGGTGCCCGACATCGGAGAGGTGTTTGAGGTTGCGGGGTACAAGTTTAAAGTGCAGTCGATGCGTGGCCAGCGCATCTCGCTCATTCGCGTGATTGCTCCGGCCGAAACCGATAAAAAGGATTCCGAGTCTTCGGTAGACGAGCCGACGACGTCGGGTGCGGGTTCCGCGAATCCGCACGACGGCGACGAGTAGGACAAGGAAGAGTAGGGGAGAGTTATGGCAGGCCTGTTCAACATCCTTAAGGTCACCGTCAGCGAGGACAAGATCTGCGCGCACGTGCTGGTGAACCCCGGCATGCCGCTCATGACCTCGGAGGATATCGAGGCTACGGCGCGCGTGTATTACCTGGTGCCGGCGATTGCCAAGCACCTGTGCCTGGGTGATTCCGGTCGCGAGTTCCAGGACTGCATGGGCCAGACCGAGCTTTGCCATCTGCTTGAGCATGTGACGGTCGAGCTCATGAACGAGACCGGTCTTGCCGGCAGCATCTCGTGCGGCCGCACGCGCGTAAGCGAGCACGACGAGCGCGTCTTTGAGGTTGAGCTTTCGTGCCCCGACGACGCGCTGGCCATCGGTGCGCTGTCTTCGGCCACCTTTATGATGGACTGGGCCTATCTGCACGCCGACCAGCCTGCCCCCGACGTGGAGGGCACGGTCGCGGGCCTGCGCAACCTGGTGCTGGGCATGCGCGCCGAGGCCGAGGGCAAGGATCCTCACGAGGCCGTCGCCGCTGCGAACGGCGAAGATGCTGCCGAGGACGAGGGCGCTGACGAGGGCGCTGACGAGGGCGATGTGCCGGTCGACGCCGAGCCCGTTGCCGATGCGACCGCCGAGCCCGTTCCCACCGAGCCCCAAGGCGTCCCCAACTTTGACGACGAGCCCCAGGTGGCGATTGATACCGAGGGTGCGGTTGCCGAGAACCACGAGGCCTCCGCTGCCGTCTTTGGCGGTGCGGCGACGGTTCCGGCAGGACCTGCGCATGAGGGCGGCCTGCCGCTCGTGGACGGCGCCGGCGAGGACCCGGGTGCCACGGTGGCCATGCCGGCTATGTCCCAGGAGTAGGCCTACGCGTTTATCACCATCACGTACCTGCGCCTTTGCCGTACGCAGATGAGCGGAGCGGCAAGTGATGCGCTGCGGGTATAATGGACAGCATTCAAACGGTGGGCACCGACGTGCCCGCAGGAGAGGAATGATCATGGGTAAGACTTTCAGCTTTGTCTCCGGCGCACTTTTTGGTGCCGCTGCCGGCGCTATTGTCGGCGTTGCTCTGGCCCCGCGTTCGGGCGCCGAGACCCGCGCCATGGCTGCCGATATCGCCAACGACGCCTGGGACAATATGCGCGACACCTACGAGCACAGCGCCGAGGAAGCCCGTGCTGCGGTGAATGACTTTGGCCCGATGGTCGACGCCAAGACCGATGACCTGCGCGCCAAGGTCGACCTGGCCCGCGAGCGCATGGACCAGCTGCGCGAGCAGCTCAACGACGCCATTTCGGGCGGCAACGTGACGCCTGCCGCCGACGTCGTGGTCGAGAACGCCGTCGAGGCTGATACCGAGGCTGCGGAGCCCTCGACCGAGGCATAATGCGCGCCGGGGATTTTGTCGGCGCCAAGATCTATCGCAAGCCTACCGAGGACAAGCGCACCAAAAAGGACGGCACGCCGCGCAGCCCTAAAAAGCTCGGAAAGATTCACTTTCCGGTCTTTACCCCGGGCGGTACGCGCGTGGTCGGCTTTATGGTCCGCCAGTCCGATATCGCGGGCATGATCGAGCGTCCCGACCGATTCGTAGCGCTCGACGCCATTGGTATCTACGAGGGCGCCATTGCGGTCGATGACGTCAAGGACACGTACGATGCCGCCGCCGCCAAGCGCCTCGACATCAACCTGGACGATTGCATCATCTGGGTCGGTATGGACGTGCGCACGGAATCGGGCGACGTCGTGGGCTATTGCTCGGATGTGGAGTTCAAGCCGCGTTCGGGCATCGTGCAGGCATTCTATGTGACCGCCGGTGCTGCTTCGAGTGTTTTGGTTGGTGACACGCAGGTGCCGCCGACGATGCTGCGCGGCTACGAGAACGGCGCGATGGTCGTCTCGGACGAGGTCAAGTCGCTCGGGTATTCGGGCGGCGCCGCCGCAAAGGCTGCCGAGGCAAGCGTCGTGGTGGGCGATAAGGTCAAGAAGGGCGCCAAGGTGCTCGACGACAAGGGATCGGTTGCCGTGGACAAGGGCAGTCGCGCACTGGGCAAGCAGCTCGGCAAGACGCGCGGCATGTTCAAGGCCTTTAAGGACGAATACCAAAAGGCGAGCGGAGGCTCGTCAAAAGCTACAAAATAGCGACGTACCAAATGATGGGAGGCAAGCCGGAGACCTGTTGCTCCGGCTTGCTGTGTTTATGGGGGAGGGCACATGCGCCAAAACGGATCCAACTTAAACGGGCGTTCGGGTACGCGTCCGACGGCGCGCCGCGACCTGGGGCAGCTGCCCAGCGGTCAGCGCAAGCGTCACCGTAAGCCCGGCGCGATGTATCTCAACCATAGCCGCGGCTTTAGCGATCGCAGCGCTCGCATCGGCAACAGCCGCACACCCCGTCGTTCGTCTCGCCTGCCCTATGCGCTCATCGCCGTGGGTTGCGCGCTCGTGCTGTTTATCGCTGCCGTCGTGGGCTACGTCAACCGCAGCGTGGACGTGGAACTTAACGGCCAGAAGACCGCGGTGCGCGTGGGCTCTACGCTGCAGAATCTCATCGACGACCAGGAGTTGACTGACACCTACGACGCAGGCGACCTGCTGGCCGTCGATGACAGCGTGCTCAAGCGCCATGGGGGCGAAAAGCTGTCGGTGAAGGTCGACGGCAAGCGCGTGAAGCAGGGCAAATGGGATAGCCGCGAACTCGAGGGCGGCGAGAAGGTGACGGTCAAGGATGGCCGTAACACCTACGAGAAGCACGAGGTTCAGGCTACGGTTATCGAGCCCAAGCTCAAGGTCGAGGGCACGGGCGCTATCGAGTATGTGCAGACGTGGGGTGTCCAGGGCCGCTCCGAGGTGTGGGTTGGTGAGCAGTCGGGCAAGACGCAAGACCGCGGCGAGGTTGTGCCCGCCACCGATTGCGTTGTTGCGTGCGCCAGCGTGGCGCCCAAGGGCAACAAAAAGTACGTGGCGCTGACGTTTGACGAGGGTCCGAGCGGCGCCACCAAACAGATCTTGCAGGTGCTCAAGGAAAAGGGCGTCACCGCGACGTTCTTCCTTTCGGGCGATGCGGCCGAGGCCTCGCCTGCCACGGCCAAGGCGATTGTCGATGCCGGGTGCGAGATCGGATCCAACAGCTACAGCGACGATTCGCTCAAGGGTCAGGACCGTGAGGCGGTACGCGAACAGATCACGAAAGGCACCGATGCGATTAAGTCGGCGACCGGCGTGAAGACGATGCTACTGCGTGCTCCCTACGCTGCCTTTGACGAGCAAAACTGGATTGATGCGATGGACCTGGTCTCCGCCGTGGTCTCGTGGAATATTGACTCGGGCGACTGGCTGCTCAACGGTGCCGACGAGCAGGTCTCGACGGTGCTCGATTCGGTGACGCCGGGCAATATCGTGCTGCTCACCGATAGAGACGAATGCGCCGAGCAGACGCTCGAGGCGCTGCCGCAGATTATCGACGGCCTCATTGCCGACGGCTACAAGATCGTGACGCTCAGCGACCTGGTCAAGACGGACACGTCGCTGAGCAAAAAGCTCACCTCGCTGACGAAGGTCACCATGCCCAAGGACGCCGTGTTCCCCCAACTTGCCGAGGACAACGACACCACAGAGTAGTCATTGGGTAGTCGTTTAAGAACGTCCCCAATGGCTATGTCACGGATGCGTCAGCGTTTGGTATGCCTGCAATGTGCAGCGCATAAATTCGATGCCGCAGGGCGATGCTGATGCTATAGTTACTGCGGTTAATGAGGGTCAAGAGAAAGGTTACAGGTGAAATCCAAACCTCGACCATACAGTCGATGACCCCATGCAGGTGCTTTTTGCGCATGCACGGGGTGTAAGCGTCGAGCGGCGTGCCGCCCGCGCATGCGTATACATATCCAGAAGCCTCCGGACGCCGCACATGCGGCCGCGTCCGGAGGAATAATGATGGGGAGCACCATTGAATTATCTGAGTGAGATGCTCAAATTGCCGGTCTTGGACGTCGACGGCGAAAAGCTCGGCGTGGTGAACGATTTTGGCATTGCTACCGGCGAAGTTTTTCCGCACGTGACGTCGCTCGCGTTCCGCGGACCCGGCAAGACGCCGTTTATGATCAGCTGGCGCAAATGGGTCGACCGTATCGACGAGACGGGTGTACACCTTAAGACGTCGGCCACCGAAATCCGTTTTTCGTACCTGCAGCCGACCGAACTCTTGCTTGCCCGCGACGTGCTCAACAAGCAGATCGTCGACACGCAGGGCATGAAAGTCGTGCGCGTCAACGACATCAAGTTTTCCATGTCGGGCGAAAATCAGCTGCGCCTGCTGGGCGCCGAAGTGGGCGCCCGCGGTCTGCTACGCGCGATCAGCCCCGCACTTGAGCATATCGTCGAAGGCTTTATGAAGCACCTGGGCAAGCCGCTCAGTGAGGACATCATCGCTTGGTCCTACATGGACCTGCTCGACCGCTCGACCAAGAACATTCAACTCTCGGTGTCGCACAAGACGCTCGGCGAGCTGCACCCTGCCGACATCGCCGACATTATCGAGCAGCTCGACCCGCGCCTGCGTGCGCAGGTGTTTGCGCAGCTCGATACTGCCCAGGCCGCCGAGGCCATCTCGGAGTTCGATGACGACGAGCTTATGACCGAGATGCTCGAGGGCCTGTCCGATACCGACGCATCGTCGATGCTGGCCATGATGGACCCGGACGACGCTGCCGACCTGATCGACGAACTCGATTACGAGAAGGCCGAGAAGCTCCTGCGCCTGATGGGCGTCAAGGAGGAGAAGGCGATTCGTAATCTGCTGGGCTACGAGGACAACACCGCCGGCCGCATCATGACCTCGGAGTTTGTCTCGCTGCCCGCCACGGCGACGGTCGGCGACGCCATCGAGGCGATTCGCAAGCTCGACGAGGACTTTGAGAGCGTCTATTACGTCTATACCGAGGACCCGAGCGGCATGCTGACGGGCGTGCTTTCGCTGCGCACGCTGATCGTGGCCGACCGCGACGCCACGCTGGGCCAGCTCGCCTATCGCGATCTGGTCTACGTGTCACCCGACGAGGACCAGGAAGACGTGACGGACGAGATGACCAAGTACGACCTGGTTGCCATCCCTGTCTGCGACGAGAACCGTCATATCCTGGGCATCGTGACCTTCGACGACGCCATGGACGTTATTGCCGAGGAGCATCAGGAGGACCTGCAGATCGCCGGTGTCGGCTCGGGCGATAGCGCGTCGGACGACTCGACGAACGTGCTCAGCTGGTTCGTGCATCGTCAGTACTGGGTCGTCGTGTGGGGCATCGCCTCGTGCATCATGGCAACGGTGCTGGGGACGGCGCTGGGCTCCGCGCATTTGGTGGTGTTCCCCATGTGCGCCATGCCGCTCGTGTTGCTGGCTGCCTCGCGTATGGTGTCGTTCGTCAAGAACTACTTCCTGGAGTATGACGGTCACGACGACGAGCCCAAGCCGTATCTGGGGTTCTTCTTCCAGAGCACGGGCATGGGCCTGATTCTGTCACTCGTGACCTATCTGTGCGCCCAGCTGGTGCGCACCGCTGCGTTCCCCGATGCGCCCATGTTTGAGGAGCAACTCTTTACCGGGTGCTTTAATATCGCTGCCATCATTTGCCTGGTTGGCAACATGAGCGCCGTGATTTACCTGATGGTGCTGTTCTGGCGTGACGAGCATGACCTCAACACGTCGGGCACCGCCATGAACGTTATTGCCGTCATGATCTCGTGCGTAGCGTACTGCGCCGCTGCGGTGCTGCTCACCATGTCGGTCATGGGTTAGGTGGTCGCGTGCAAAATACCAAGCAAAAGTCGGGCACCAAGCAAAAGTTGACCATCGCGGCCATCTTTGGCGCTATGGGTCCCGGTCTGCTGGCGGCGCTTTCGGGCAATGACGCCGGCGGCATTGCAACGTATTCCAGCGCGGGTGCCAGCTATGGCTACAAGATGCTCTGGATGCTTCCCGTCATGACTGTGCTGCTCATCGTGACGCAGGAGACCGCGGCGCGCTGCGGCTGCGTCACGGGCAAGGGCCTGGCATCGCTCATTCGCGAGCGCTTTGGCGTGCGCAAGAGTGTACTTGCTATGGCGGCGCTGTTGATCGCCAACACGGCTGTGACCATTTCGGAGTTTGCGGGCATCGCCAGCGGCCTTGCCCTCTTTGGCGTGCCGGCGAGCATTTCGGTGCCGCTGGTGGCGCTGCTGGTGTGGATGCTTACCATGTCGGGCAGCTTCCAGCGCATCGAGAAGATTCTGCTGCTGGTGAGCTGCGTGTTCGTGACCTATATTGTCGCCGCGTTTATGGCTGGCCCCAACTGGGGTGAGGTCGCGGTCGACCTGGTCGTGCCTAACATTCAAAATGACCCCAGCTACGTGTCGCTCGTGGTCGCAACGATCGGTACCACCATCGCGCCGTGGATGATTTTCTTGGCGCAGAACAACGTGGTCGATAAGAACGCGGGCGAGGACGATATCGTGCTGCAGCGCATCGATACCGTGAGCGGCTCGCTTGCCGCCGATGTCATTGCCGGCTTTATTATCATCACGACCGGTACGGTGTTGTTCCCGGCGGGTATTCAGATTAGCGATGCTGCCGATGCCGCCCGCGCGTTGGAGCCTATTGCGGGTCAGTGGTCCACGGTACTGTTTGCCTCGGGCCTGGTCGCGGCGAGCTTCTTGGCTGCCTGCGTGCTGCCGGGCGTTACGTCGAGCGCTATCTGCGAGGCATTTGGCTGGGAGCGCGGTGCCGACCGCAGCTGGGACGAGGCCCCGGTCTATCGCGGCATCATTACGGCCATCATCGGTATCTCTGCCGTGCTGGTGCTTATGCCCGGCGTCGATCTGTTCCAGATTATGATGACCTCACAGGTCATCAATGGTGTGCTGTTGCCCGTGGTTCTGGTGTTCCAGGTGGTTATCGCAGCCGACCGTCACATTATGGGTGCCAACCGCAACGGCCGCGTGTGGAATGTGCTCACTTGGGCGACTATCGGTGTGATTACGGTGCTCACGGTCGTCATGTTTGTTCTGCAGGCGATGGGCTACAGCGCTTAACGCCCACTTTTGCTTCCGAACAGGCCGCAGCGATGGGCTGCGGCCTGTTTTTTGTCTGCTATAGGGTGTTAGTTATATAGCAATGGACAAAAAATGCCAAATATGAGTACTGTTGCTAAGTGAATAGCATTTACATCCTAAAAGATAATGAACATAGCCTTTAGTATGTTCATTAAAATTGGCTCCAATACGCCTTAAACCAGTCAGGTTGGCTGCTTTAGGGGGTTGTAGGGGTCGCTCGGACGTCATTTTGGGTGGTTTTGCCTGCTACTAAAATGGTAACAGTACTCATATTTGCCCTTTTTTGCCCACAGACCTTTGAGGGTGCGGCGAAAAGGGCTTGTTTTGATTGTTTGGGGCAGGCGCGAGGCGCGGAAACGATGTCTGGAGCGACGGAGCGGCCTGGAATTCATCCGTAGAGGTCTTCATTGGCTGCGCCAGGAGTGTCCCTAGGTACCGGCACATAAGGAACGTCCCTAACTGCCGGAGGGGGTGTCTGCCGTGGCAGACACCCCCTCCGGATGTGGGAAGTTTGCGCTGCAGGTTACTTGTCGGTGCCCAGCTTGTGCGGTTTGAGAGCGAGCGCATTGACGAGTGCGTCGGTGGCAGACTTGACGGCTGCCGGCTGCGGATCGTTGACGTGATCCTCGGGATGCACGGGCAGGTCCTTCTTGACGGCATCGTGGATCAAGTTGAGGTACTCAGTCACGCCAGTGGTCGATAGATGCGTGCCATCGCCATCGAACAGGTCGTTGCGGTTGGCACTGTATCCGTACCAGTCGATAACGCGCAAGTTCTTGTAGCGCGTAGCGGCGTTGGCGATGGCCTGGTTGGTAGAGCCAACCCACGGCTGCGGGCTGCGCGTGTTCACAAACACCACAATACGCTTATCTCCTGCATCGGCCATGATGGCGTCGATTTGGTCGTCGGTTACCAAGCCGTTGGTGCCCAGCGCAAAGACCACGATCTTGCCGGCAAGGTTCTGTTGAAGATAGCCCTCAAATGTCGCGCGGCCCGCATCAAACTGGCGCCCCTTTTCGGCATCGATATGGCTGTGCGGGAACACACCGTCAAAGGAATCAACGGCGCGCAGAGACACGGAGTCACCGATCATCAACAGGTCGTAGGAGCCATCGGGGAAGCCGTCGTTGTCCTTGTCGGTGTCGTCGGCCGCCTGCTGGTCGGTGGGCGCGGTGTTTTTGGCTTCCTTGTTTAGGATTTCGGCGCCCTCGCCGCTCAGCGCGGATGTGTCGGGCACAAAGACCAGGCCGCCCAGCGCCACAACGAGCACGACGCAGCAAGTGGCGCACACGGGAATATGCGCGCGCACCCAGCCGGCGGGCGTGGTGGTTCCGTCGCGGAATTCGGAAACAGTGCGCCCAAAGGCGCCCTTCCTAAACGGCGTTTCGATAAAGCGATAGGAGCACTCGGCTACGGCGACCACCACAAGTACCTGCAAGATGTACTGCCACCAGGGCGTATCGCTGATGTTGGCGACCGGGTTCATAAGCAGCAGCAGCGGATAGTGCCACAGATAGATACTGTACGAGCGCCTGCCAACCCACACGAGCGGCTCGGCGGACAGCGCGCGGGCAACCATTCCCTGGGGCTGCACACAGGCCGCGATGACCATGAGCGTGAGGATGGAGCATAACAGCGTGCCGCCGCGATACTGAAACGCGGTGTAGCCGTTGGTGAGCGCGACCATGGCGGCAAGGCCAACCAGACCCACGACGCCCAACACATCGATGGATGCGGGCGAGGACCAAAAGCGCACGAGGGCGCTCGGCTGTGCCGGGGTGGTATCGGCTGATTCGTCGACCTTTTTGCCAGGCTTGCCCTCGGCGTTCTTGCCATGCTTGGCGGCGCTAGCTAGGCGATTGAGCCCCAAACGACGAGCGAGACGCACCGGCGCCAGGTCGCGATCGGGGATAAAGGCCATCCAGGCACCCAGCAGCAGCGAGAACACACGGGTGTCGGTGCCGTAGTACACGCGGCTGGGGTCGGCGGCAGGGTTGTAAAGCACCATCATGGCTAGGGCAGATACCGCGGCAAGGCCCAGAACCACGCGGCGCGTGTTGGGCTTGCTCACATGCATGGATACCATGGCAAACAGCAGTGGCGGCCAAATCAGGTAGAACTGTTCCTCGATGGCAAGCGACCAAAAGTGCGTGAGTGGCGAGGGGTCGCCCAGAGCATTGAAGTACGAGACGTTTTGGGCAATCTGCCACCAGTTGTTGAAGAACAGCAGCGACGGCAGGATGTCGGGGCGCATCTTGGTGAGCATCACGTGGTTAAAGATGGTGCACAGCGCGCAGGTCACCACCACGACGGTCACCACGGCGGGGACCAGGCGACGGATGCGGCGAATCCAGAAGCTCTTGAGGTCGATGCGTCCGGTCTTAGCGACTTCGTTGAGCAGCAGGCGCGTGATCAGATAGCCCGAAAGCACAAAGAAAATCGTGACACCGAGCAGACCGCCCTGCGCCCACGTGAGGTTGAGGTGATAGAGCACCACCGCGACGACGGCAAGCGTGCGCAGGCCGTCAAGGGCAGGGATGTAGCGGGACTTGGGGCGAGCAGGCGTCTGCTCCGCGGCGGGAGTGTTGGCGCGGCCCGCGTTGTTGGCAGAAGCGCGATGGGGGCTCGCGGTGCGTCGCGGCTCGTTGGCACGGCGTTCGCTCTTCACGCGTTCGTGCGGCGCCGGCTCGTTGCCCGTGCGGCGTCGACCGCGCGAGCCCGATTGCGAGAATTGTTCCATAAAACATCATCCAATGACGAGAATAATCAGCACGCCTTCATTGTAGCTGCCTGCTCCTGTGAATGCTTGCTGCTGGCGCAAGCTCAAGCGCGCGTCCACATCAAAGTGAACTAAAGTTATAGGGGGTGCGAGAGTGCACGATCGACGGCCGACGGTGGGCATAAGGCCCGCAGATGAGGAGGTTTCCATGGCAGATCGCGGCATCGTTGCGGTGTTCGGCAGCATGAACATGGACCTTTCGGTGGCGTGCGAGCGCATACCGCGTGCGGGCGAGACCGTCGGCGGCAGCGGGTTTATCACCAACGCCGGCGGCAAGGGCGCTAACCAGGCCGTCACCGCCGCGCGCATGGGTGCGCGCACGTGCATGATCGGCGCTGTTGGGCGTGATGCCTTTGGCGATGCGCTTGTGGCGGGGCTCCAGGATGCCGGCGTGGGCGTTGAGTTCGTGGCGCTTCGCGATGACGTGGAGACGGGAACGGCGACCATCATTCGCTGCGAGGGCGACAACCGCATCATACTGTCACCGGGCGCCAACCATGCGCTTGCGGGCGCGGACGTTGCCTGCGCGCTGAGGCGTCTGGTGGCCCATGAGCTCGACGGCGACGCCAGCGAGATTGCCCCGGCTGCCGGAAGCGTCTTTATCGCCCAGGGCGAATGCGACCTTGCGGCGACGGCCGAGGCGCTTGTTTGCGCTCACGAGCTGGGGTTCTATACGGTCTTTAATCCAGCGCCTGCCTGCGAGCTGCCTGCGGAGGTCTGGCCTGCGGTCGACCTGGTCTGCCCCAACGAGACCGAGTGCCAGGTTCTGACGGGTATCCTGCCCAAGGACGATGAGAGCTGCGCCGCTGCACTCAACGCCCTGCTTGCTAAGGGCGCCGGGACTGCGGTCATCACGCTGGGCGGCGCCGGCTCGGTTACGCTCGGCGATGGCGGTGAGCTGCTGCGCATGCCGGCACTTTCGAGTGCGGTAGTCGATACCACGGCCGCCGGCGATACGTTTATCGGCGCGTTGGCGGCGGCTCGCCTAGAGGGCTTGCCGCTCTTTGAGTGCATGGCCGCGGGTGCTCGCGCTTCGGCAGTGACGGTGTCGCGCCTGGGCGCTCAGCAATCGATTCCCACGCGCGCCGAAGTTGAACATTGGTTTGGTTAAACGATAAAGACGGAGAAGCGGAGTAGAACAATGGCAATCAAGAAGCTGATCCTTGATCTGGATATGGGTGTGGACGATGCGATGGCGCTGGCCTATGCCATCGCGAGCCCCGAGGTGGAGCTCGTGGGCATCACCACGTGCTTTGGTAACGTGCGCGTCGAGCAATCGGCGCACAACTGCCTGGCGGTGCTCGATCTGCTGGGTCGCCCCGAGGTTCCGGTGTACCTGGGTGCCGACCGTCCTCTGCAGGCGACTGAGCCCTATACGCCGCCGGCGTCCACCGCGCTCATTCACGGCAAGAACGGCATCGGCGGCGCGAGCGTGCCCGCGTCGCCCTACGAGCCGGTGGGGGCGACCTCGGCCGACGGCAACGCTGCGGTCGATTATCTGATCGATGCCGCGCGCACCTATGGTCCCGATCTGGTCTACGTAGCGACTGGCCCGCTCTCCAACCTGGCGCTCGCCCTGGAGCGCGATGCGGCGGCGATGATGTCCATTGGCCGCGTGGTCGTGATGGGCGGCGCCCTTACCGTGCCCGGTAACGTGAGCGCGGGCGCCGAGGCCAACATGGCGAGCGATCCCGAGGCAGCCGACGCGGTGCTGCGCTCGGGCCGTAAGCTCACCATGGTGGGTCTGGACGTGACGCATCGCGTGGTGCTCACACGCCGCGACATTGCCGGCTGGACGGGCTCGGGCACCATGGCGGGCTGCGCATTTGCGAGCATGGTCGAGCACTACATTGGCTCGTACGAGATGAACGCACCCTACCTGGGTGGTTGTGCGCTGCACGATCCGCTGGCCGTTGCCGTGGCGATCGACCCCACGCTCGTAGGTGCGCTCGGCTGCAACCTGCGTGTTGATCTGCTGGGCGAGTACCGCGGTCGCACCATCTGCGATGAGCGCCGCCTGTCCGATCCGGACAAGAGCGCGCTTGTGGCACTGACCGTGGATGCTCCGCGCTTCCTCGTGGAGTTTAAGGCACGCATGGCCCGCGTCTTGGGCTAAGTTGTCTTTTTGGGACGGGGCTTTTTTGACTGGTATGATTGGTGCGACCATTCGAACCAGCTAAAAGAGCCCGTCCCAAATTGACTACCGAGAGGATCTGCCATGGAGCGCATTGCGAGCTTTTCCGTTGACCATCTGCTGCTTGAGCCCGGCGTGTATGTGAGCCGCATCGACCGCGATCCGGCGACCGGCGCCGCCGTCACCACCTTTGACCTGCGCCTGACCACGCCCAACAAGGAGCCGGTCATGAACACGGCCGAGTGCCACACCATCGAGCACCTGGGTGCGACGTTCCTTCGCAATCATGCCGAGTGGTCGAGCCGCATTGTCTACTTTGGCCCCATGGGCTGCCGCACGGGCTTTTACCTGGTTGTCTTTGACGAGCTGACGAGCGAGAAGATCCTGCCGCTCGTCCGCGAGCTGTTTGAGTTTGTCGCCGACTTTGAGGGCAATGTCCCCGGTGCCGCTCCCGAGGAGTGCGGTAACTACCTGGACCAGAACCTCCCCATGGCCAACTGGCTTGCGCGCCGCTACCTCGACCGCGACCTGGCCGATATCGACGAGAAGCACCTGCACTATCAGCAGGCGTAAGGGTTTTATCGCCCAAAACGCGTGCATTGGGCGTCTTCGCTTATGCGGGGGCGCCTTTTTGTTGATTGGTCGGGACGAGCGTTCAAAATCGCTCATGTTTGTTCTAGAATGTTCGTATAGTCACATTTACGAACAGGAGTGAACATGCATATCTACTCTGTCAACGATCCCGAGTTCAAATCCTATGGCAACGTTTGGGATGACGTTCCGTCCGAGCTCACGTCGCCCGTGCTCGAGGCGCTCTCAGCCACGCCCATTCCCGAGGGCAGCAAGTACGTAGCAAGCGCGCCGGAGCTCGAGGGCGTCAAAGATGCCGATAAACTGGGCTTTCTCATGTTTGGCGGCCGTCCCTTCCAGCTCGGCTGGTGCAACGGCCACAACACGCAGCTCAACTGCCTGGAGTATCACCGCGCGAGCGAATTCAACCTGGGCGCTCGCGACTTTATCCTGCTCGTGGCGCATCGCTGGGAGATCGAGGACGGCAAGCTCGACACCGCGTATGTCAAGGCGTTTCGCGTGCCGGCGGGTACGGTCGTCGAAGTCTTCAACACCACGCTCCACTACACGCCGTGCATGGTCGACGACGGTGGCTTCCAGGTGATGGTGGCGCTGCCCGCCGGCACCAACGGCCCGCGCCCCGAGGTCGCGGCCGACATGCCTGCGGCCGGCGACAGCTACTGCTACTGGAAGGCCGACAAGTGGGTCCTCTGCCATGCTGACAGCCCCAAGGCAGCCGAAGGCGGCTACGTAGGCCTCATCGGCAAGAACCTCGACATCGCCTGCGACTAGAATCTTCTGTCTCGATATGTAACATCTGGCGGGCCAAATCGTCTCTACCTGTTACAGATTTAGACAAACTGCAGGGGCTGCCCGAAAGATCTCGATCTGTAACACCAGGCCCGGTTTTGACGGCCTAGCTGTTACAGATCGAGACAAAACGGGCCCAAACCACCACAAAGGCGCCTGTCCCCATTGCGGTGGCTGCCTAGAGTTGGCTGCTCAGATAGTCAGCCATATATGGAACGGCGAAACGCACGTAACCGCGGCGCGCCTGTTCGATTACGCCGGCGTCGATGAGGCGCCGGCGATACTTTTGCGCATAGTCGGGTGTGACTGACATACGTTTCGCTACATCGGAAATGCGCGAAACGGCGTCTTCGTCATCAGTCATTGCGTCGAGAAACGCGACGTCTTGGTCCGATAGCGCGGCGAGCGTCGTTTCACAAACATCGTTTTCGAAATCGGCTTTTGACGCTTCGATAGCTCCGTCGACTTGCTCTGGCGTTACGTGTTCTCCTGTCTTGCAGCGATTGCCGATGTTATAGCCGATGAGCTGCAGCATATAGGGCGAGCCTTGGGTTGCGCGAGCGGCACGGAGGCGAAGATCGCCTGGAATATCAAGGTCGAGCTCTTCGAAAGCCCGCTGATAATAGGCATCGACATCTCCGACTGAAAGCGGTTCGAGCGTGACCTTGCGAGCGCGGTTGAGAAATGTCAGCACGCGGTCATTGAGCGTTGCACAGACGGCTCCCGGGAGACCTGCCATAACAAGCGCGACGTTGAGTCCCTCACCGACCAGCTCTTGATAGGCGGTGACGAGCTGTCTAATCTCAGGTGAATTAGCTTGGAGCTCATCGATAAGGATGAGGATGCCGTGCCCCTGCTCGGTCAGCTTGCGCGCCAGCTGCGTGAGTTTGAACTGGAAACTCTTGGTCTCCTGCACATCGCGTGTGAACTCGAGACCGGCTGAGAAGCCGAAGACGCTCAAGCTACCGCCAGAAAGTTTGGGGAGATGACGCTTGCTGACATAAGGCTCGCCTGCTTCTTGGATTTTTTCAACAATGCGCTCAAGCATATCTTCGGAGGCTACGGTGGGTGTGGCGACAACAAAACCGAGCTTGCGTGCGCGGTCGGCAAGTTCCCACAGAAGAACCGTCTTGCCGCTGCCTCGCTGGCCGAGCATGAGCATGGCTCGGTCTCGATTGCCCGGCTCCTGCTCAAGACCGGAGATGAATGTCGAAATCACGTTCCCGCGACCCACCAGATAGGACGGGCGATTTCCAAATGAGGGGGAGAAGATGGTTTCAGTCATAAGTCTCCTTTCCTTTTTTTCCTATTTTTTCCTTTCTTTCCTATTCAGTCAAATGAATTGCTGAGCGAAGGCGGTTACGTAGGCCTCGTCGGCAAAACCTCGACATCACCTGCGACTAGAATCTTCTGTCTCGATCTGTAACATCTAGCGGGCTAAATCGTCTCTACCTGTTACAGATCGAGACAAACTGCAGGGACAGACCGAACAATCTCAATCTGTAACGCCAAGCCCGGTTTTGGCGGTCTACCTGTTACAGATCGAGACAAACCGGGCCCAAGCCGCCACAAAGGTGCCTGTCCCCTTTGTGGTGGTTTGGGGCGGCGGTATCAGAAAGTGTCAGACGGGGGCGGCTGCCGGGCCGCCGTGTGCGAAAAGAAGTGTCGGCCTGCGTCGCTGTCGTTGGGCGAGGCCCTATTTGCGGGGATACTGAAACCACGACAAGCAGCGTATGAAAGGATCGATGCATGGCTTTTCGTAAAGACTTTCTGTGGGGCGGCGCGACGGCTGCCAACCAGTGCGAGGGCGCCTATAACGTGGACGGCCGCGGCCTTGCCAACGTGGACGTGGCTCCGCACGGCCCCGAGCGCTATGCGGTGGTCTCCGGCCAGCGTAAAATGCTCGACTTCGAGGACGGCTATTACTATCCCGCGCAGACCGGCATCGATTTCTATCACCACTACAAAGAGGACATTGCTCTCTTTGCCGAGATGGGCTTTAAGACCTTCCGTATGAGCCTGGCTTGGACCCGCATCTTCCCCAACGGCGACGAGACCGAGCCCAATGAGGCTGGCCTGGCCTTCTACGAGGATGTATTCCGCGAGTGTCAAAAGCACGGCATCGAGCCGCTCGTGACCATCGCGCACTTCGACTGTCCGATTCACCTCATCAAGGAGTACGGCGGCTGGCGCAACCGTAAGCTCATCGACTTCTACAAGAACCTCGCGACCACAATCTTTACCCGCTACAAGGGTCTGGTGAAGTACTGGCTTACCTTTAACGAGATCAATATGATCTTGCACCTGCCGTTTATGGGTGCCGGTCTGGTCTTTGAGGAGGGCGAGAACAAGGAGGCTGTCGAGTACCTGGCCGCCCACAACGAGCTCGTTGCCAGCGCTTGGGCAACCAAGATTGCCCACGAGATCGACCCCGAGGTCAAGATTGGCTGCATGCTCGCCGCAGGTAGCTACTACCCCTACAGCTGTCGTCCGGGCGATGTGCGCCAGGCGCAGCTCGACAATCAGGACAATTACTTCTTCGTCGACGTTCAGAGCCGTGGCTACTACCCGGCCTATGCCGTCAAGAAGCTCGAGCGTCTGGGTATCGATGTGGGCATGACGGACGAGGACCGCGAGATCCTGGCCGCCAACACTGTCGACTTCATCAGCTTTAGCTATTACAGCACCCGTTGCTCCGCCGGTGCCGATAACCCCGATGTCGAGCGCACCCAGGGCAACGCCTTCGCCGGCGCCAAGAACCCCTACCTGCAGGAGAGCCAGTGGGGCTGGGCCATCGATCCACTGGGCTTCCGCATTACGCTCAACGACCTGTACGACCGTTATCAGAAGCCGCTGTTTGTGGTTGAGAACGGCCTGGGCGCCAAGGATGTTGTCGAGGAGGATGGTTCCATCAACGACGACTACCGTATCGACTACCTGCGCCAGCATATCGCCGCGATGCGCGATGCGGTGACCGAGGACGGCGTTGACCTGCTGGGCTACACCACCTGGGGCCCGATTGACCTGGTGTCTGCCGGCACGGGCGAGATGTCCAAGCGCTACGGCTTTATCTATGTGGACCGCGATGATGCGGGCAACGGCACCCTCAAGCGCTCCAAAAAGAAGAGCTTCGACTGGTACAAGAAGGTTATCGCCACCAACGGCGAAGATTTGGCCTAGGCTTTCCCGATAACCGTAGCCTCCTAACCAAGGCGCCCGGCGAGTATGTGCTCGCCGGGCGCCTTGCCGTCTGCGGATTTTGGGACATGCGGCCCGCTTTTTCGACCCATCTGTCGGTACACTAAAAGCACTATGGGTACCCGCGAGCGACATATCGGCAACGCGGCCGCCCGATCCGCACCCGTGGCGGATCCCAGGGGCGGCAGGCTCTTCGCCATGCCGCGATTCCTTGTTGGCATAACACATCAGGCGTACCGTCACCGCGTCTTTGCTATCGCCGGCGCCATCACCGCACTGTTCCTCATGCTTTTGGCAGTTTTGCCGGCGCTGTTCGCCTCCGACCCCAAACTTTCTAACGTCGTGCCCGCCTATAGCGAGGTGTCCGAAGAGGTCGTGGATGCGCTCGTCCATTCGAGCTCTCTGCCGTTGCTTGTTGCCGCAATTGCATTTTCGATCTGGGGCGTATCGGTCTATCTGCGCTGTTTGGACTATGTGTTGCGCCGCCGTCTTGTTGCCGTCGCCACCATCTGCGCCCTGTGGATGATCGAAGTCATTCTCAAGTACAAGTCGTTCACGCCGTTCTATGCCACCGTGCTGTGGTACCTGTACTACGTGCCCATGACGCTCATTCCGCTGCTCTACCAGTTGTGTGGTTTGCGCCTTGCGGGCCTGGAGCAACACCGCCTGGGTCGCCGCTACTGTGCTGCGCTGTGGATTGTGGCTATCCTGCTTATCGGATTTGTTCTCACCAACGATTTTCACCAGCAGGTCTTCCACTTTGACCGTACAAGCGACACCTGGAGCAACGATTACACGTACGGCTGGGGTTATTTCGCCGTCCTCGTGTGGACGGCCTTTAACTTTGTGGCCTTTTTTATCCTGGTGGGCCGGTCCTCGTCCTTTCGCATCCAACGTTTCTCGGGCACGGCGGCGCTCGTGCTGCTGGGCGGCGCGTTCTTTGCCATCTCATATGCGTTGCGCGTGCCCTGGGCATGGAGGCTCAACTTCTCGCTCATCTATTGCGTCTTGTGCGTGGTGGCGATGGAAATCTGTCTCGATTGCGGTGTCGTTCCGTCGTATCACGACATCGCCGGCATCTTCGACACCTTGCCGCTTGACCTCAAAGTTCTAACGCGCGACCTGCAGGAGGTCTATGCCACGCCGGTGTCAAAGCCAACGCCGGTAGGCGTGCGCGAGGAGTTGCGGACCCAGGAGCACGGCCGCGCCCATGCCTTTGCCGTGGCGTCCGATCCCGATGTGATGTACCGTGCCTTTCCACTGTTGGGCGGATCGGCCCTGCTTGCCCAAGACGTGTCGGAGCTCAACGAGCTTAACCGTGAACTGGCACACCGTCGCATGGAGCTGCAACGTCAAAACGAGCTGCTCGCTGCCGACTACGACCTTAAGACGCACCTGGCAGATCAAGAGGCCGAGACCTTGCTGGTCCAAGATGTGGACCAGGCGCTTGCTCGCGCGCTCGAAGGGATGTACGACCTGCTGAGCTCGCTGCCGTCGTTGACCGACGAAACATCTTCACACGAGCGTTACCGCATGCTGCAGCGCGCCAAGATGCTCGTCGCCTATTGCAAGCGCAAGGGATCGCTCACGTTGGCGCAGCACGGGGAGAGCGGTTTTGATCGCGACCGCATTCAGCTCATCGCCAACGAGCTCGCAAGCGACCTGCGCACCATCGATATCGATTGCGCCTCGATTATCGCCATACGGCGCCCGTTGCACGCCAGTACGGTAAGCGCCCTGTACGACTGCGTGTATGACTTTGCGTTTTTTGCCTACACCACCGACCATCCGGCGCTTATGTATCACTTGGGCGACCATGACCGATGCAGTGTCGAGCTGCGCGCCACGCTTTTTTCCAACGATGATGAAGATCTTTCGCAGACGCCCGCTGCGCAAGAGCTCGAAAGCGCTCTGCAAGGGCGCAACGTGGCATACCGCCTTGAGGGCGATCCCGGCCAGTTGCGTATGATCGTGTTGATGCCGCGGGCGGGTGAGTGACGATGCAGATTTCGCTCATCCTTCCCCAAATCGTTGCGCTCGATGTTGTCTTTGCCCTGGCTGCGTGTCTGCAGACAATCCACGTCCCGCTCATTTCATCGCGCCGCTCGTCCTATAACCGTAAGGTGATTTGCGCCTACGAGGCGAGCCTCGTGCTTCACCTGGTGGTTTCGGCGCTTATCCTGTTCGCGTCGTCTGGCTCGTATCTGGTGGCGCCGCTTGACGTTTGCGCCAGGGCAATGGGTGGAGCGTTGTGGCTTAATGCCGCGATCTTTGCCTATGGCGTGGTGCTTATGGTGCACTATCGTCGCCCCGTCATGCTGGCCGAGTTGCTGCTCGTTGCCACCGTGACACCGCCGGTGGTTTTTGCCATGGGCTCGGCGTGGACCGTTGTCCTTATCGCAGAGGGAGCGTTCTTCCTGTTCCGTTCCATCGCGGCGCTCTTGATGGACGTCCGTAACCGCCAGGAGGATATCACCGCGTTCTCGACGATCGAGACCATCAACGTGATTCCCGTGGGCATCCTGTATCTGGACCCGAGGGGCCGTCCGCTGCTCATGAACCGCTGCGTGCGCAAAAACCTGGTGGAACTTCATATGCCCACCGATCTAGGTGACATGAGCGGCACATGGAACGACCTGCGCAAACTTAGCATGCAAATGCCCGAAAGCAGTAGGAACCGCGTGCGGATTAACTTGGACCGTTTTGGTGAGGCTCGCGCGGTGATCGAGATTTCTCCCGCCGAGATTCGCTTGTTTGTGCACGATGACGTTATGGTTTCGGGCCGCCTCTTCGAGCGCATTATCGGTCTGGATGTAACAGAGTATGCGCATGCTCATGATCGCCTGGCGCAAGCCAACCACCTGCTTGAGCTTGCGGGCCAAGAGCTCCAAGCCCAGATCGAAGAAGTCAAAAAAGTTGCTGATAATGTGGCCTATCTGCGTATGCGAGCTCGCGTGCACGACGTGATCGGGCAGCGCCTGTCCATCCTCCATCGTTATCTGGAGGAGGGGCGCCTGGACGACGAGTCGCTCGAGCAGATTGACCCGCTGCTGCGCTCAATCGCTGCCGATCTGCGCAGCGGGGGCGACGCCGAACCGGCAGAACAACTGGGCGATATCGTCCATGCCTTTGGCCTGGTGAGCGTGCAGATCGATGTGGAGGGCGAGCTGCCAAGCGACGCGCGTGTCGCCGCAGCCTTTCTGCAGATTATCCGCGAAGCCTCGACCAATGCCACCAAGCATGCGCAGGCGCATCGGGTCCACGTGCGTCTGTGGCAGGAGGGGGCGGATGCTGGCGCTGTTGCGCGGATGGCCGTTTCTAACGACGGCGCGCCTGCACCCGTATCGTATCGCGAGGGAACGGGTATCCCAGGTATGAGGCATGTCGCACAGAATCTGGGCGGCAGCCTGGAAGTCCGCACCGCCCCGCCCTTCACGCTTACGGTGTCCATCCCGCTCGCCTCCAACGCTACGGTCCAAAGGAGAAGCTCATGATCCGCGTCCTTATAGTCGAAGACCAGGCCATCCTGCGCGAGAGCCTGGCGCGTTCCGTGGGCGACCAGCCCGACATGACCGTTGTCGCCGCGATTGCCGACGCCTCGGATGCCTTGGACGTTGTGCTCAAGGAGCGCCCGGACATGATACTGATGGACGTATGCACCGAGCATGATTCCAACGGCATCGTGGCGGCGGCGCGCATTAAAGAACAACTGCCCGAGTGCCGCGTCATTATCATGACGGGTATGCCCGAGATCACCTTTGTGGACCAGGCCCGCGAGGCGGGCGTCGACAGCTTTGTGTACAAGAACGTCGGTATCGACGAGCTGTTCGCCGTGATGCGCTCCACGCTGGCGGGCTATTGCACGTTTCCCAAGCCGCCCGAGAGCATCTTTTCGGGCACGGCGGCCCTCGACGATGTCGAGCTGTCGATCTTGCGCCTTGCCTGCGAGGGTAAAAGCCGCCGCGAGATTGCGGCCGAGCTGTTTATGAGTGAGGGCACCATCAAACGCCGTATCTCGGAGATTCTCAATAAGACCGGCTACGACAACATCATGCGCCTGGCCGTGCGTGCAGTAACGGAGGGCAGTATCGTTCCCAACATGGAGCGCCCGTAGTCGGTGCGCTCACCCGTGTTCCGGCGCCGTAAAGATAGGCCGCCCGCCGTTTCGCATCTAAAAACGACGGGCGGCCTGCTTGTATGGGCAGTGCTGTCGGCATAAAGCGGCGGGGCCGCAGGATTATCTCCTGCGGCCCCGCTTGACATGTGCGCGGATGTGTCCGCCAATCCGCGGCTGATGTTACGTGCCGTTACGCGATGGTTGCGGTGTAAGAGGCGACGTCCTCGTAGGAATCGGTCAGATAGGCGTCGATGCCGATGGTCGTGTTGACCAGGTCGTCAAGGCTGTCAAGCTCGCCGTTCGAGAACGTGAATTCCTCGGTGGCGTTGGTGCCGGGCATCAGGTGAGCCGAGAACCAGGGTTCCTTCATGGTGCCGTTGACGTTGGTCTTGCCGGAAGGAGCGTAGAAGGTCAGGTCCTTGTCGCTCTTGTTGGTGATGTTGACGACAAAGCCGATGTCGCCCCAGTCGTCCTTGAACTTCTCGGTGATGGTGATGGTGCACAGATCGTCATCGGCGACGGTGACGGCGGGGGAGATTTCGACGCTCTGGACATCGTCGTCTTCGACGGCCTCATCGATCTCCTCTTCCTTCTCGACGTTCTCGCGATCCTTCTTCACCGTACCGGACAGATCCTTGTCGGACTTGGTAAAGATGAGCTTGTCGCCTTCCACCTCCAGGACGAGCTTGTCGTCCTTGAGCTTCAGGTCGTATGACTCGTCTTCGGCGGTGATCGTTACGGTGGTGGCGTCCTTGGCCTCCCATTTCAGGTCGTCGACCTCAAGGAACAAGTCAAGGGTGCCCGTGCCGTCCTCATCGAGGATCAGGATGCAGTTGACGCCCCACTCCTTGAGCATGTCCATGTACTCATCGGTGAGCTCTTCGCCATCGAAGGTTCCACCCGAGTACTGCCAGCTGCCGACGAAGTTGGCCTTGGGGTCTTTGCCGCCGCCGCTGCAGCCCGTCAGGGCAAAGGCGAGCGCCAGGACGCATGTCAGAAATGCGAGCACGGACTTTTTGAACGTTGTCTTCATGGTGTCCTCCTTTATCGAACGAAACCCATAGAAGCAAATGCGGGGGTGGCGGACCCCCCGCCAATTACCAGATAGAGGGGCTAGGGCCTAGGCGTTCCGCAGTTGCTGCAGAACTTGCCGCCGTTTTCGCTGCCGCAGTTGGGGCAGAACCACTTGGCCGGTGCCGGGGCGGGTGCGGGACTGCCGCACTCGGAGCAGAACTTGCCGGTGTTGGTGGCGCCGCAGCTGCAGGTCCATGCGCCGGCCGCAGGTGCGGCGGTGGGAGCCGGTGCGGGGGCGGGAGCCGGAGCCGGCTGCGGGGCGGCCTGCTGCTGTGCCTGGCCGGCGGCGAACAGCTGGCTGGCGTTCATGCCGCCCATGCCACCCGCCATGCCCATGCCCATAAAGCCTGCCATCGCGCCGTTGGGGTTGGCGGCTGCCGCGCGCATCGCATCGCTCTGGGCGCTGGCGATGTTGGCTGCCGCCATGGTGGGATCGCGCATGACCGCGGCTTTCTGCAGGTCCTTGATCATCTGCTCGTCTTCTTGCGAGGCGGCGATGGAGTTGACGCCAAAGCTTACGATCTCAACGCCGCGCAGGTCACGCCAGTCGGCAGAGAGGACCTCGTTGAGCGCGCGGGCGAGCTCGGTGGTGTGGCCGGGGATGGCGCTGTAGCGGATGCCCATCTCCGAGATCTTGGCAAAGGCGGGCTGCAGGGCGGTGAGCAGCTCGGACTTAAGCTGGCTGTCGATCTTGTCGCGCGTGTAGCTATCGGTCACGTTGCCGCACACGTTGGTGTAGAACAGCAGCGGGTTGGTGATGCGGTACGAATACTCGCCGTTGCAGCGCACGGAGATGTCGACGTCCAGGCCAATGTTGTTATCGACCACGCGGAAGGGCACGGGCGAGGCGGTGCCGTACTTGTTGCCGATGATCTCCTTGGTGTTGATGAAGTAGACGCGCTGGTCCTTGCCTGCATCGCCGCCAAAGGTAAAACGGCTGCCGATATTGGCGAAGGTCTCCTTGATGGAATCGCCCAGGTTGCCGCTAAAGACGCTCGGCTCGCTGCCGGTGTCGAAGACGAACTCACCGGGCTCCAGCGCGACTTCGATGATCTTGCCGTTTTGCACCACGAGCATGCCCTGGCCGTCGTTGACGGCGATGACCGAGCCGTTGGAGATGACGTTGTCCTCGCCGCGCGTGTTGGAGCTGCGGCCACCGGTGCGTTTGCTGCCCTTGCAGGCCAAGACGTCAGCGGGCATCGATTCGCAGTAGATAAATTCCTTCCACTGGTCGGCCATGACGCCGCCGGCAGCACCCAATCCAGCTTTCAAGAGTCCCATGGTGATCTTCCTTTCTCGTCAAAGGCCGGGTGGTATTGGTCAGGATGGTTAATCGTCCTTGTCGTCCTTCATGACAACGGTGGTCTCGGTGTGGCTGAAGGTGTCGTGCTTCTCGGTCAGGTCGAGCTCGCCACAGTAGCAATCGGCGTGGGTGGCCTCGTTGGCCGTCTTGAGCTGGCCCACCAGCAGCACGTCTGCGATGACCACGATGATCAGCGGCGCGACGATGTTGATGAGGATGCCCTCGATATCAAAGGTGAGGTAATCCGGATCGAAGGCGTTCTCACCCATGAAGAGGATCTGGGAGAGGACAAATCCGATCACAAAGAACAGCACCGAGGCGATAGCGAGCTTGGGCTTGGAGCAAGGAAGCTCGCCGACCATACGGCCGGTTTGGCCGTTCATGGCAAACAGGTAGCTCTTGCCGTTCCACGAGGTGGAAAGCATCCACACGGGGAACAGGGCATAGTCGCTGTCTTCCCAGGTGTAGTCGAGCTGCTTGCTTTCGACCGTGGCATCGTCATATTCGTCGACGACGGTTTCGCGCAGGGCCGAGATCGTGCTTTCCTCCATGCGGCGTTCGGCGCGCGCCTTGCAGGTTTCGCAGTCCTCGTCGTAGCGGTTGGCGATGTAGCCGGGCATATACGCGACCGAAAACGGGCGCAGGGCATCGTAGTCAAACGGCTCGATGGCGTCCATGTGGCCGTCGGGCATCTTGGACGATCCGTCGACGGGCACGCGCTTAAACGAGATGTTTCCCTTGCGGTAGGCGTCGTAGTGGTCGGTGGTCGTGACGGTGCGGTCGGATTCCTCGGTCACGGTCTCGTTGGTCGCATCAAAGTACACTTCGCCGTCCACGCGGGCGCCGTAAAGCCAAAACGGCACGTAGACGCCTTGGACTTCGTCGATGTGGTTGCCGGTGACAAAGCTCTTGGGCAGCAGGATCTTGCCCTTGTAGTGCTCTTTGAGCGCGGCCATAACATCGTCGCGGCCGAGCTTAAACGGAATCACCAGGTCGGGTGAGAAGTCGCCCGAGAGCTGACCGGGTGCCACGGCGGGGTTGCCGCAGTACGGGCAGGTGGTAACGGCGACGGTGCCATCCGAGATTAGCTCGGCGCCGCACGACGAGCAGATATAGCCGGCGTTTTGGGCGAGCTCCTGCACCGCAGCGTCGGTCGCGGGCTTGGGTGCCGCCGCTGCGGCGTCGGCTTTGGCGTCTGCCTTGTCCTGGCGCTCGCGATAGAGGGCCTCGACCTCTTCGACTTCAAAACGCGAATCGCAGTAGTCGCAGACGAGCTTTTGCTCGGCACTGGCAAAATGCAGGGGGCCGCCACACGCGGGGCACTGATAGTTGACGCTCTCGAAGGCCATGATCGGTCCTTTCGCTGCCGGAGGCTATGCGCCGATGGCGCCGCCGCAGTATTCGCAGCGCCCACTGGCATCGGGAATGGTGGTGGCTCCGCAGAAGGGGCAGGTGACCGCGGTCTTGGGAGCCTTGGCGGCCACGACACTGTCGCGCGTTTCCTGACGCAGCTGCACCAAGGCGTCGCGAACTTCGGTTGCCTGGCGCTTGGCCTCGCGGTATTCGATGGAACCGCGCTGATCGATGGTGGAGTCGTTCACGCGCAGGTTGATCTCGGTAAAGTACGGCGTGTTGACGTGAATGGTCAGGTTAAAGTCGTAATCCAGGTCGTAGCGCGGCGGGTTGCAGCTCTCGCGCTCGCCGTCCTTGGTCTCGCGATAGATCTCGGTGCGCTGCTCGTCGATATCCATATCGCAGCCGAGTACCTGCGAGAACTCGATGATGTCGGGATTGGCGTCGCGCCAGCGGCTCTGCGAAGTGATGATCAGCAGGCCCGCGTCCTCATCGAGCATAATATTGGTGCGCCCGGCAGAAAGCGTGCGCGTGGGGTTGAACGAAGACAGGCGCTCGGCGTTGGCCTCGCGGTAGGCGAGTTGCTCACGGATATCGTCCGCGGTGCTGGAGCGATAGCCGTGAAAGTAGGGGGAGAGCTTGCCGGCGCACTCTTTGCACAGGTAGCCTTCATTGATTTTTGTCTTACCTAGAAGTCCCAGCTCGGTACCGCAAATCGCGCACTCTTTCTTCTCGAACATCTTGTCAAAGAAGCCCATGGCTGCCTCCCATCAACTGGTAGCGTGTGTCACTTTTGATGATGGGGGAGTGCGCGATCCTTCGCGATACCCAGACGGCTCAAGGAGTCTCCACAACTGGGACACATGGCCCATTTTTTGATTGGACGCCGGGGACACTCTTCGGCCACTCATTGGGGACGTACTTAAATGAGTGGTAGTTGGGGACACTCCTGGCCGAGCTAGAGATCGCGCGCGTCCCTTCTGGTCCATGCGGCTCAAAATCGCGGCGTGATGTGGACGGCTGGGGTCGAATTGGCAGCATTTCGAGCCTGGCTTCGATATTGAGACTGGTTCTTTATTAAAAAAGATTTCCAGACAATTGAGCGGCAGGGGGTTAACCATGAGGGGCATGGGAGACACAACCGCATATTTGCGTCGGGGCATTCGGGAGATTATATGCCTGGCGCTGTTCTTCTTCACGTTTTTGGCGTGCGAGTATCTTTTTGATGTGCGCATGGCCGAGTTCGTGTCTCCGAACGAGGTCGTTATTTATGAGAGCCTTGTCATCGGCGCGAGCGTGATTGGCTTTTTTGTGCGTCCCATTCTGTACTATCGCCGTCCCCATGCTATCGACGCAACGAGTGACGTCACGGGCGTTTTGCTGGTGGCGGCATTGCTGCTGTTGATTATGGCGGTTCAGGTTGAGGTGGTAATTGCCGGCGGTTTGGTGGCGTGCTGCGCGCTGGGCTACTGCGGATCGACTGCTCATGCAAATTTTGCGAGGCGCTTTGCGCGAACGCCCTGCTTGGCGCGCGCCGCCGCACTTTCTTACGCCATGGGCGTTCTGGTGCAGGTTCTCAACCACATGGTGATGCCTGCCGGCATTCCTCAGCAGGCTGTTCTGGTTGTCTGTGCGATCGCGCAGGTGGCGTTGCTCCACGGTGCCCGACGCGCCAAGCTGCGCGACGAGTCCGACCCCAACTTTGAACCCAGTGCTGCCGGGCTTTCGGTAGATGCTCTGGAATATGGCGCCAAGTGGCATGACGATCCCGAGGCAAAGGCGGCATTCCGTCGCGCCGTAGTTCGCCTGACCGTGGCGACGGCGTATCTTTCCAGCGTATTCGCCGCTCTCAACGCGGGCTTCACGACCTTGCATGCTGTCGGAGCCGTCGATTTGGGCGATTGGCCGCGCCTGCTGCTTGTCGTGAGCTCGTTGGTCGCTGGCGCACTATTTGACCTGCACGGCCGCTCGTATATGAATATCGGCATGACATGTGCCGCCATACTGTCCACGCTTTCGTTCTTTGTGCTTATCGTCGACGGCAATGGTGGCAACGAGCTCGCTGCCACGATCATTTTTTATCTGGGCTCGGGCTTTTTCGTGGTGTTCTTTACCACAAAATATGCCGCCGTCTCGCTCTATGCGCGCTGGTCATATTTTTGGCCGTGCATGGGTCGCGTCGTCAACAACGTGTGCTCGATGCTCGTGACGGCGCCGGCGGTGGCGATTATCTCGAGTCAAAACGTGCTGGCTGCGGTCGGTGCGGCGCTCGTGATGTTTGTGGGCATTGCGATTACGCTGCTGGGGCAGTTGGGGCAACGAGCCGATGATGCCGTGATGCAGGATGGCCTGCCGCTTGCCACCGACGATCTTGGTGGGGATCTTGCGCCCACATGCTTCGACCCCGAGCCCGTGGAGGCAGCGGAGCTCACGTCCGATGAACGCCTCGATGCTTTCGTCGCCACCTTTGGGCTTACAGAGCGCGAGCGCGATATTCTTGAGGTCTTGGTCGCTTCGGACCAGAGCGTTCAGGACATCGCCACAACGCTCTTCCTTTCGCGCTCCACGCTCTATCGCCACATTTCCTCAATCAACAAGAAGACCGATACCGCCTCGCGTGTGGCCCTTATCAACTTCTTCTGGTCCTGGACGCCCAAGGACTAGCTAATCCTCCAATAAGTTGCGGTGGAATAGTCCCTAAATTAAAGTCACGAGGCTTTAAACAGGAACTATTTCACCGCAATTGCTGAGGGGATAGATTGCGGCGGCGGCAGAGGCAACGGCAGTGGCAGGGGCGCTGGCAGCTGTGGTAGTGGCAACGGCAGCTGGCAGGGTGTTTTCCGTCTACTTGCTACAGCAGCTCGCCGTGGCGGGCAATGTAGCGGCGCTTTGCCAGCTGGGTGAGCGCGATGTAGGCAGAGACGATGCCGATGAGCAGCGCGAAGAAGCTCGTCGGCAGCGGCATGAGGCCCAGTGCATCGGCGATGGGGCTTGCCGGCAGCCAGGTGACGAGCGCCAGGCCCAGTACGGTGAGAACGCACAGTGTGGGCGCGGCGTGGTCGCGCGGGCTCGGCAGATGCGGGGAACGCAGCATGTGGACCACGAGTGTCTGCGACCACATGGACTCGACAAACCAGCCGCTCTGGAAGAGCGCAGCAAAGGTCGCCATACCCGCGACGTCGCCCGCGGCGGCAAGCTCGGACCAGCTTGCGTCCACGGCGGCGGGGCACACGACAAAGAAGAGCGCGGCGAAGGTCACGATGTCAAACAGCGAGCTCACGGGGCCCAGCTCGAGCATAAAGCCCTTGATGGACGCGGCGTCCCAGGCACGCGGGCGGGCAGTCCAGGCGTCATCGACGGTGTCCCACGGCAGCGCGATGCACACGATCTCGTAGACCAGCGACAGCAGCACCAGCTGCAGGGCGCTCATGGGCAAAAACGGCAAGAACAGGCTCGCGACGGTCACGGACAGCACATTGCCAAAGTTGGAGCTCACCGTGGTCTTGAGGTACTTGAGCAGGTTGCCGTAGGTGCGGCGGCCTTCGATGATGCCGCGCTCGAGCACGCCCAGGTCCTTCTGAAGCAAGATGATATCGGCGGATTCCTTGGCAATGTCGACGGCCGAATCGACCGAGATGCCGCAGTCGCTCGCACGCATGGCGGCGGCGTCGTTGATGCCATCGCCCATAAAGCCCACGGTGTGGCCGAGCATCTCGCGCATGACACGTACCAGGCGCGCCTTCTGCAGCGGCGAGAGCTTGGCGAAGAGGTGGGTTTTCTCGGCGCGCTCGGCAAGTTCGGCGTCATCGAGCGCATCGATCTCGGAGCCGAGCAAGACGTTGCTCGCATCGATACCAATCTGCTCGCAGACGGTGGCGGCGACGCGGTCGTTGTCGCCGGTTAGGACCTTGACCGCCACGCCCTTGGCCTCGAGGGTGGCGACGGCGCCCGCGGCACTTGCTTTGGGCGGATCGAGGAAGGCCAAAAAGCCCATCAGCACCATGTCGCACTCGTCGGCGATGCCAAACTCGCCCACGCAGCGCGGATTGGTCTTCTGCGCCACGGCAATTACGCGTAGGCCCTCGGCGTTAAGTCCGGCGATCTGCTTGCGAATCTGGGCGAGCTTCTCGTCGGTGAGCGGCTGAGCGATGCCATCGATCTCGACAAAGGAGCAGATCTCGAGCATTTCCTCGGCAGCGCCCTTGGTAACCATCTGGGTTTTGCCTTGGGCGTCGGCGACAACTACGCTCAGGCGACGGCGCGAGAAATCGAAGGGAACCTCGTCGACCTTGGTGTAGCGGTCGCGCAGGCTCTGGCCCAGCATGGAATCGGGTGCGACGGTCGAGGGCGTCACATCGGCACGGTCGATTACGGCCAGGTCGATAAGATTTTTGAGGCCGGTCTGGAAGAAGCTGTTCAAAAACGCATGGCGCAGCACGCGCGCGTCCTCGTTGCCATCGGTGTTGAGGTAGCGCTCGAGCACGATGCGGTCTTCGGTGAGGGTGCCGGTCTTGTCGCAGCACAGGACGTCCATCGCTCCGAGGTTTTGAATCGCCGGCAGCTCCTTGACGATAACCTGGCGACGGGCGAGGTCCTTGGCGCCCTGCGACAGGCTCGTGGTCACGATGACGGGAAGCATCTGCGGCGTGATGCCCACGGCCACGCTCGTGGCGAACAGCAGCGCGTCGATGACGTTGCCCTTGGTGGCGGCGTTGATGGCAAAGACGGCCGGCGCCATAACGAGCATCAGGCGCACCAGCAGCATGGAGACGCTCGAGACGCCGCGGTCAAACGCGCTCTTTTCGCCGCGCCCGTTGAGCATCTTGGCGATGCCGCCCAGGTAGGTGTCCGAGCCGGTGGCAACGACAAGCGCCATGGCGGCGCCGTTTTGCACGGAGGTGCCGGTAAAGACGATGTTCTTGCAGGCAGAGAGTGGCAGTGCGGAGCCGTCGGCGCCCTCGACGACGGTGACGGCGGTGGTCTTCTCGACGGCCTCGCTCTCGCCGGTGAGTGCGGACTCGATCACAAACAGGTCGCGCGCGGTGATGATGCGGGCGTCTGCTGGCACCATATCGCCGGCAGAGAGGCGGATTACATCGCCGGGGACGAGCTCGTCGAAGGGGATCTCGATGCGCCCGCCGTCGCGCAGGGCGGTGCAAGTGTTGGAGACCAGGTCCTTAAGGGCCTCGGCCGCATTGCCGCTGCGGGCTTCCTGGATAAACTTCATACCGCCCGATACCAGCAGCATGATGCCGATGACGATGACCGTGGAGGGGTCGCGCTGCGGCTCGGGTACGGCGAGCACGTCGATGTAGAGCGAGACCAGCGCGAGCGCGGCGAGGATGCCGGCGAAGGGATCGATGAACGCGTCGGCGATGCGGCGGGCGAGCGTTTTGGTCGTTGCCTCGATGGTGTTGGGGCCGACGGCGTTCAGGCGCTCAGTTGCCTGCTCGACGGTGAGGCCGTTTGCCGTGGCGTCAAGCAGTACGAGGGCGTCCTCGGCACTATGGGTGGCGGCGAATATGGTGTTCTTGGATAGGCCGGTATGAGCGGCAGGGCGCGCCGTGCGGCGGCGCTTGGAGATGGCTTCGAGAACCGTGGCGGTTTTGAGCATCAGCATAGGGTCCTCCTTGTTGAGGGGAGTTAGCGTACGTGTCGTATTTGCTTCAAAAAACCTAGATGTCGCTCACGTCAAGCTCTTGAGCCCACAAAGGGTGCAGCGCGCCTTTGTGGTGGTTTTGGCGATCTGCCGGTGGCGTTTATGCGTGTGCGGAGTCCTCGCGGCGTGCCGAGGGCGACATGCAGGTTTTTCGACTAGGACTGCCTTCCATGGCACGCCTCCTAAAGGCTGAGCGCAGCGCGCTTTGGGTATCTCGTACCCCTTTTTAATCCGCCCGTATTCTTGATGAGGGGGTTTGACATGTCAACCCCATTGTTCGGAAAACCATTCCCCCTGACAAAGCCTTTACAGAATGCCGTGGCCCCAAAGCGCGCCCGCATCGACGCTTCGCCTGCGCTAAACTGGAAGGCACGTACGCGATTACGAGAGGAGCCCGCATGGAGGCCTACAAGCAAGAGTTCATCAAGTTTATGGTCGAGTCCGACGTCCTTAAGTTCGGCAGCTTTACGCTCAAGAGCGGCCGTCAGTCCCCGTTCTTTATGAACGCCGGCGCTTACGTGACGGGCTATCAGCTCAAGAAGCTGGGCGAGTATTACGCCCAGGCCATCCACGATAACTTTGGCGACGACTTTGATGTGCTGTTTGGACCGGCCTACAAGGGTATTCCGCTGGCCGTCGTGACCGCAATTGCCTACCACGAGCTGTACGGCAAGGAGGTCAAGTACTGCTGCGACCGCAAGGAGGCCAAGGACCACGGCGCCGACAAGGGTAACCTGCTGGGCTATGAGCCCCAGGACGGCGACCGCGTGGTCATGGTCGAGGACGTCACCACCAGCGGTAAGTCCATCGACGAGACCTATCCCAAGGTCAAGGCTGCTGCCGATGTCGAGATCAAGGGCCTCATTGTGTCTCTCAACCGCATGGAGGTCGGCAAGGGTGGCGTGACCACCGCGCAGAAGGAGATCGAGGCAAAGTACGGTTTCCCCGTCGCGAGCATCGTCTCCATGGCCGAGGTCGTCGAGACCCTCTACAACCACGAGATCGACGGCAAGCTCGTCATCGATGACGAGCTTAAGACCGCCATCGACGCCTACTACGAGCAGTACGGAGCTCAGGAGTAGTTACGGCGTTTTACCAAACGCCGTAACCGGTCGACGCTGCGCGCCGCCCAGAGCGACAATTTGTCATTCAAAAGGCGAGGCATGACCAGAAGGTCAATACCTCGCCTTTTTCATGCCAACTTGTTCGCTCTGGACGTCGCTCGCTGTCCGTCCTCTACTTGCGGCGTTGTTTTGCTCCGAATTGGTGGGCATTGGGGACGTTCTTAGAGTAGTCATTGGGGACGTTCTTAAATGACTAGTCAGAAATGAGCGTGGATAATCTCCCGGTTTTGGCCTGTGTGCGGGCTCAAAGTGGGAGATTATCCGCGCTCGCTTTAATTTGCTTGGGCTGCGATGCCTATCTAATCGGCTCGGCGTCTTCCCTGAGAATCGAAAGATACTCTTCATACCCGTACTGCCGGTATCTCTGTCTTGACTCGTCGAGCGGACGGAGGATACCCAATTCTTCAAATGATTTGACGAGCGAGCTCGCGGTACTCCTGCCGATATCGAGTTGGGCAGCGATGAATGCGGTGTCGACGATGGGGTGCTCTTCAAGAATGCCCAACAGCCTTTGCCCGTTTGCAGCGGTCCTTCCGAGATTTTCGGTAATGGTTGCTGTGGAACGGTTATGGAGGTCAACAAGGTTTTTTAAAGACCCTACCGAGTCCTTCGCACTCTCGAGAAGACTGTTGCAGAAAAACTCTATCCATTCCTCGTAAGTGCCTCTCTCCCTTACGGATGTGAGCTGCCGGTAGTACTCGCTTCGATTTTTCTTGAACTGGAACGATGGATAGAACAAGCAAGAATGAAGAACGCCATCATTGATGAGCATAAGTGTAATGAGAAGCCTGCCCAGGCGACCGTTTCCGTCTAGGAATGGATGGGCAGTTTCAAATTGGTAATGGACGAGCGCCGCCCGCACAATCGGATCCATTTCGACTTGAGGCTCATTGATAAAGCGTTCGAGGTCCTGGAGCGTGTTACTCAAATCTTCAATGTTTGGAGGGACAAACGATGCGGTTGCAATGGTGCAGCCTGAGGGGCCAATCCAGTTTTGTGAGGAGCGCAGCTCGCCTGGATTCTTCTCCGTTCCGCGCACTCCGTCCAGCAGGACCGCATGAACTTGCCTAAGAAGTCTCGTGCACAAGGGCATCTTTTTGAGCAGTTCTACGCCGCGGTCGACAGCACGGACGTAATTCACGACGTCTGCGACATCTTTATGATGGAGTTGTGTTTGCGATGGACTAAGTAGGTCGTCAAACGTGCACTGGGTTCCCTCAATTTGCGAAGAAAGGAGTGCTTCTTTGCGCACGTACATTGTCAGATACATGTCGGCGTTGGGAACAAAGTAGAGCATGCCTTCAAGCTCTCCAAGCTTTCGTGAGCATGCGGAAAGCGTGCGATAGGTTTCCTCGGTGAGGTTTAGCTGCCTCAATGATTGCAAGGGCGTTGGAAAAAACGAATAGTAAGCCAATTTCCCCGATAGATTATTGCGGAGCGTTCCCTGGCCGTTCTCCTCGATTTGCATCGCGCCCTCCATATCTTTAGTGCCGGAAACTCGTTATTAGGCTAATCATATCAATTCTAATAACGAGTTTAAGGATTAAATAATTATTAGAATTGATGTAAACAATCTAATGATGAGAAGTCGTTATTACTTGACCATGGAGCTCGGCTTGGTACAAGGGGGTCATCCAAAATGAACGTGGATAATCTCCCGTTTTTGGCTCGGTGACGGCCTCAAAGTCAAAGTGGGAGATTATCCACGCTCGTTAGTTAAGCGTCCGAAAATCCACACTCGCCAAACCTACCAAAAAGGGACGGGTTTATTTTGGCACGTTTCGGTCGGTATCAGGAAGTGTCAGGGACGGGGCGGCGGCAGGACTCGAGAGCGAAAAGAAGTATCGGGTTTGGCGTGCCCGCTTCTGCCCGTCCCGCGCGTGGGCGATACTCGGCTTATCGAACCGCGATGCAAAGGAGATGCTCATCCCACGAGCACTACCGAGAAGGGCTCGCGATTCGAGTCCCCACCTTAGCATTCGAACCATTTGGCACTATAATTACCGTAGGCATGCGCACAACGTTGCGCTTAATCAAGAGGAGAAAACGTATGGGTCTGTTTGATATGTTCAAGAAGAAGGCTGAGCCCGCGGCTGCCGCTGCTCCGGCCTCCATCTCTGCTTCTGCCGGCGCCGACGTGCTGTGCTCGCCCGTCAAGGGCAAGGTCATCAAGATGGCCGACGTGCCCGATCCCGTCTTTGGCGGCGAGGTTCTGGGCAAGGGCTGTGCCGTGTGGCCCGAGGACGATCTGGTCTACGCTCCCTGCGACGGTAAGGTGACCGTCACCATGGGTCACGCCGTGGGTCTGCAGTCCGATAGCGGCATCGAGGTTCTGGTGCACGTTGGCGTCGATACCGTCAACATGAACGGTGACGGCTTCGAGGGCTTCGTCAAGGCCGACGACGTTGTGAAGGCCGGTCAGCCCATCCTCAAGATCGACCGCGCCAAGATTGCCGCCGCCGGTTACAAGGACTGCGTCGTCGTGGCCGTGTCCAACACCGCCGAGTTTGCCGATGTCGAACTCGCCGTCGAGGCCGACTCCGCTGTCGCCGCCGGTGACGCCATCGTTAAGGTCGTCCGCAAGTAAATTGCGGCATCCAAAGGATGTGCAAGGGTGGTCGGGTTTTCCGGCCACCTTTTTTAATGGGCCAAGCAGGTGCGTTTTATTGCACGTTGGGCGGGCTTGCAAACCGTTCGGACGCTAAAACGAACCGACCGTGCCTTCGCGTTGCCGAGGGTGTTCATAAGCGGATAGTATGGGCTTACTTATTACAACGTGCGCCGCGTCTGGGAAGCGCAGTGCCGCTCATTGGGAGGAACAACATGAAAAAGAAGCTGCTGCTTGCACCCCTCATGGCCGTCTTGGTTGCATGTGTGGTCGTGCTTTCCGGCTGTGGAGGTCCTTCGGTTGAGGAGCTCATCACCGAGGATCTTACGACTCAGTTTGACGAGGTCAAGAACGGTGGCGACGACTTCCTCTCTGGTCTGGAGGAGGCTTCGGGCGACGAGTTCGAGCAGCTGGGTATCGATCCCAAGGAGTATGCCAAGACCTATCTCGAGGGCTTTGACTACAAGATCGGCGACGTGACGGTCGACGAAGACAAGGGTGTCGCGACCGCCGAGGTCTCCATCACCTGCAAGTCTATGAACAAGATCGTCGAGGACTTCTCCACCCAGTATCAGGAGAAGGTCGCCGCGCTTGATACGGTTCCTTCCGATGACGAGCTGTACAAGATGGCCGGTCAGGTTATGGTCAATGTGACCAAGGCCACCGAGCCCAGGAAGACCACGGTTATCTTCAAGTACACCTGCAACGACGACGGCGAGTGGTCTGCCGACGACTCCGTCAACTCCGAGATGATGGATGCAATGCTGAGCTAGTTCGTTGCGGCGTTTTACCAAACGCCGCAACTGCTCGACGCTGCAAGCCCGCCAGAGCGGCAATCTGCCTTTCAACTTCGGCGGCATGAC
>OJAG01000047.1_pt1 | contig 88891 bp, 77 predicted proteins | sample 1589021 | NCBI WGS metagenome assembly OJAG01 (sample SAMN03283264) | human gut metagenome | biome: human-associated habitat; material: feces | host: Homo sapiens | place: USA | collected 2013 | reverse complement strand
TTTTGCAGATATTACAAAGAAAGTGGATGAGTGAAAACTCATCCACTTTCTTTATGACGGACACCTTTTTGGTGTCCTGTTTTTATAATTTCTCTCAATTAAGCTTCCCTATACGATTTCCCTTGAAGGGTGATTCCTTACGGCATTTACTATGGGAGAATATTTAGAAGTCTGTTTTTCGGACAGAATCATTCCGTTACCACACGCACGTATTCAGTGCCGTAATACTTCATAATTTCAACCGTACTCTCATTTATAATCTCGCCGCTTATAACCACGGGGACAGCCGGCGGACAGGCGACGGCAGGCGATGCGGCGACTCTTCCGACGCTGTTTTCGACAGGTATTGATTCGCTGCTGCAAAAAACCGCTTGCCGCACGGTAAGCCTCTTTTCGGGGAGCACAAACACGGGTAAAGCCGTTTTCGGCGCAACCGATTTGCCGTCCGTTTTTTCGTGAGAGACAAAGGCTCTTTTGACAGCTTCAAGATCTCCGTCGGAATTTTCCGGTGTTACCATCATAACGACAAAGTCCCTGTCGCAGAACTCACATTCGGCGTTGTTTTTTCTGAGATTTTCGGCAAGCTCAAATCCGCTTTTTCCAAAATCCGATGTATTGACGGTTATTTTGAGCGGCTCATCTCCGCAAAGACGATAACCGTTTTCCTCCAAGAAATTTTTTACATCGCGCACCTTTTTTACTGTATCAAAGAGCCTTTCGCGGTAACCGTTTTCAAGGTATCGGTTCGCAAGGTCAAGCGACTGCAATATGAGATATGACGGACTTGTTGAGCCGAAAACGGCCATTGCCGTTTTGGCGTCCGACGAAAAATCCTTGATTTCGTTCTTTGAAAAGTGCAGATATCCGCCTCCCGTTAAAACGGGCAGCGTCTTGTGCGCGGAATCACAGCAAATATCCGCTCCGAGCTCCATAGGGTGGCATTTCTCACGTAAAAAGTGAAGATATGCGCCGTGTGCATTGTCGCACAAAAGCGGCACACCGAAGGAATGTGCAATTTGTGAAAGCGCGGCAATATCCGCCGTGTTGCCGAGATAATCGGGACTTGTAATGTATACTGCGGCAGGCTTAACTTTTTGCTTTGACAGCGTTTCTTTCAAATCCTCCGCGGAAATCTTGCAGCTGCAAAGCGATAAATTGTCTTTTGATGTGAGCCAAACAACATCGGCGTCAAGCTCCGCCGAAGCGTAGACAAACGCTCTGTGAACGTTGCGTGCGGCTACAAAAACCGGTCTTTCGCTTTTATTTTCACGGTTTATCGCGGCGAGATACAGCATAGCCTTAATCGAGAGCGTCGAGCCCTCACACGAATAAACAGTCCTTTTTGTGTCAAACAGATTTGATGCGTTTTTTTCGCTCTCCGCTATGATACCGTCCGCCTCAAAAAGCGAATCTGCACCGCATATTTCCGTTATATCGCGCGGCTCAGCACCCAAAAATATACGGCCCTTATGCCCCGGCATATGAAGCCGCGCACCGTTTTTTGCAATATAATCCGAAACAAAATCGTAAATCGGCGTTTTCACAGCATCACCTGCTTATTTAAGGTTTTCGGCGTCCTCTGCCACCTTGAGCATGATTGCGCACTCTATTCTTTTGCGGAAGAGGTCACAGCCGTAGTCATATACGCCCTCGATTTTACCCGTGGCATGATATGCGTTTGCCGCACATCCGCCGGAGCACCAGAGCTTAGCCCAGCAATCGGTACACTCTTTTCGCGCATATACATTGCAGCTTCTGAACTCGTCCTGAATTTTTGTGTTGGTAACGCCGTCCCAAATATTACCGAGCAGGAATTTTTCCTCGCCGACAAACTGATGACACGGATATAAGTTGCCCCACGGAGTTACAGCCATATATTCCGTTCCCGAACCGCAACCCGAGATGCGCTTATATATACACGGGCCGCCCGTCAAATCTATCATATAGTGATAAAACGTAAAGGGCTTACCGTTTCTTTTTCTCTCAAGCATTTCCTCGGCGAGAAGCTCGTACTGCTTCATAACAATCGGCTTGTCCTCTTCCGTCAGAGCCGACGGGTCTAAGGGAGCGCAGACGACGGGCTCCATACTGAGCTCCGTGAAGCCGAGCGCGAGCATTGCGTCAATATCCTTCAGGAAATCGGGATTTGAATGTGTAAACGTGCCCCTCATATAGTAATTCTTGTTTCCGCGGCGGCGTACAAGCTCTTGAAATTTCGGCACAACTCTGTCGAAGCTGCCGTTGCCTGCATAGTCAACGCGCCATTTATCGTGAATTTCTTTTCTGCCGTCGAGGCTCAAAACGACGTTATGCATCTCACGATTCGCAAAATCTATAACGTCGTCGTCTATAAGCATACCGTTTGTCGTAAGAGTAAAGCGGAAATTTTTGCCGTGCTCCTTTTCTATGCTGCGAGCGTATTCAACGAGCTTTTTAACCGTGTCCCAATTCATAAGCGGTTCTCCGCCGAAGAAATCGACCTCAAGATTGCGTCGCGAACCCGAGTTTTCTATAAGGAAGTCGAGCGCGCGCTTACCCGTTTCAAAACTCATTACGGCTCTGTCGCCGTGATACTTACCCTGGCTCGCAAAGCAATATGAGCAGTTGAGGTTGCAGGTGTGAGCAACGTGCAGACACAGCGCCTTAATAACATTACCGGAACGCTCCTTAAAGGTAGTGGCAAGATTTTTAAAGCTGTCCTCTGTGAAGAGCTTGCCGTTTTTTTCAAGCGACTCAACGTCGTCGATGCAAAGAAGCACATCATCTCTTGTGACGTCGGGTCTGTCGCCGTATTTTTTCATCACGGCATTGACAATCTCCTCACGCGACGCGGTTTTATACATTGCGATTATGTCGTAAGCGACATCGTCCACCGAATGCACCGAGCCGGAGCAGGTGTCTAAAACTATATTATATCCGTTTAATTTATACTGATGTACCATTTTTACCTCCGTTAGGTCAGAACACAAAAAATGCCGCCCGAACACGGACGGCACCCGAAATACCGACAGAATTACTTGTCAGCCTTTTCGCACTGCTGATTTGCAATACCGCAGCTTGTTTTGCATGCAGACTGACAAGAGGTCTGGCATTCGCCGCAGCCGCCGTTCTTAGCACTCTCGCAAAGGTCGCGAGTCTCAAGAGTCTTAATTCTTTCCATAACGACATCTCCAATTCTGAATTATTCTTTTAAGTGCAGGGCACTTCTATACATTAAAAGTATATTACAAATTCCCCGGATTGTCAACCGCACAAACCCGTGTGAGTAAAAACACCCGCTGCCTTTTGTGCGTTTTTTGCTCTCCGGCTCTTATTTCCCGCTGCCGCGTATCAGTTTTACTGCATACAAAACATCTACGGCAGCCATAGCCACAAGAAACAGCATTGTAATTATGCCGTCCGACGTCGAAAAATCAATTACCTTTCCGCCGCGTGATTTATAGACAAGCGTGCCTATAACCATCACATTTAAAATCAGCATTAAAACTATGTTTGCCGCTTTGTCTCTCATAAAAACCTCCCGGCGCATAAATTGCAGCTTTCGCCGCATACACGCTTAATTCGATATTATATTCTATCACACTTTCGGATTTTTTCAACAGCTTCCCACCGCGCAATAAAATACAGGAGAGAGAAAAACGCCTCCTTACGAACCGGTCAAGACGAGAGAGCGAACAAGTTGAGGGATTATTCAGGCTCCCTTGTAAAGGGTGATTCCCCACGGTGTGGGGAAATGTCACGTAGTGACAAAGGGGACGGGCTCCCGTCAGGAGCTGGACGCGAGTTCACGAGCGGACTGAGGGATTATTCAGGCTCCCTTGTAAAGGGAGCTGTCATCGAAGATGACTGAGGGATTAAAGGTCACGCTCATTCTATTCAAATTCCATATGCTCCCAAGAAATCCCTCCGGCTTGCCTTGCGGCAACCCACCTCCCTTTACAAGGGAGGCAATGACGAAGAGGACTGAGGGATTAAATAATCACGCACAATCTATTTAAATTCCATATAACTCCGCAAAATCCCTCCGGCTTGCCTTGACGAGGCCCACCTCCCTTTACAAGGGAGGCAGAATCCCTCCGGCTTGCCTTGACGAGGCTCACCTTCCTCTGCAAGAGAGGAGAGGTTGAGCGAAGAGAGAAAAGTGAACAGCGAATAATGAAGTGAGCGGACTGAGGGTAGACGAAAGAAAAGCGAGACGAGAGTAAAATGTAAAAAAGTAAAAAACGACAAGCATCAAAGGATGCTTGCCGTTTTTGGAGCAGGTGAGGGGAATCGAACCCCCGTATTCAGCTTGGGAAGCTGATGTTCTGCCATTAAACTACACCTGCTTACGTGCTACGCTGAATATTTTATCATTATTTTTGCAATAAATCAATAGTAATATGATACGCGGCACAGCTTAGCGGGGTAGGTCGCGCTGTCGCTTCATATTACAGCTTTTCCACGGAGAGCCTCAGCTTTTTCAAATCGTTTTCGTCGGGATGAGACAGAGCACGGTCAAAGTTTTCAATCAGCATATCGAGATTCGGCACGGGATTCGGCAGGCTTTTCATTTTGATATAGCGCTCCCTGACCGTTTGCGGCATTTTTCCCTGACACATATACTCACCGACTGTGATGTTGCTGCCACTAATGCTCTTTTTTGTATTTGCGAGGATTTTTTTGAAGTACTCCTCGTCTCCGCCGAAGCCCGCCGTTCCGAAAAGAAAAATCTTTTTATTTTTCAGTTTTTCGAGCAAATCCAAGGTCGCCTTGTCGGCGGTTCCCTTATCCGTCCAAAAGCCTATAAATAAAATGTCGGATTGTGTATCGGCGTTTTCGCTCACTCCGAAATAATTGCAGTTTTCCTCCGGCAGCGCGTCGCGAATGGCGTCGGCGAGCAGCCTTGTGTTGCCTGTCGGACTGCTGAAAATAATTGAATAGCTTTTATCTGTCATGATGAACCTCTTTGCTTGCGCGGCATATCACATATGCGGCGAAATTATGTTATAAATTATTATATAATTACGACGGCAAACAGTCAACAGCCGCAAATGCCGAAACATAAAAACGAGTGAGTGCCGCTTTTGTGCATATACGTAATTTAATTATAATGCGTTTAAGGTACCATAAAAAGGACGTTTGCCGATTGATTCGACAAAAGCAAAGAATGATATCCGAAAGATTATACAAAAAGTAAGCTTTTCTGTGAACGGCAATAAAAAGGCTTTCGTCTCAGGTGAAACGAAAGCCTTGTTTTTATGTGTTTATGCTTGACGTTACGGCTTTGAGCCGCGCTTCAACAGCCTTTTCAGTCCTTGAGCTCGTCAACATACTCGGTATGCTCACGCAGATACTTTTTGTCCTCGGGCTTAAGGTCAAGGCCTATGGTTCCGCCCGGATTCATAAGGTAATCGGGGTCAAAATAGTTTTTAAGCGTGCGGATTATACCGTATTCCTTTTCACCGAGGTAGCCCTCAAGCCACGGAGCAAACATCTTTCCGATACCGTGGTGGTGGCTGATGGCCGCACCGCTCTTCTGTATGGCGTCGAGAATTGTTGCGTGATAAGCACGGAACTCCTCTTCGTCCTGCATTTTGGTCATAAAGATGAAGTAGAGGTTGGCGCCCTGCGGATAGCAATGCGACATATGAGTTGTAACGATTGTGTTCGGAAGCTTATGGCAAACCTCACGAACCTCACGGTGAACACGAGCCATATTTGACCAGTTGACCGTGCACTCAAGCGTATCGATCATAAAGCCGAAATCCATGAGTGTATCGCGAAGATACGGGTCGTTGAAGCGGCCCTTTTCCCAGCCCTTGCATACGTAGCCGGTCATCGGGATACCGCCGTGCTTAACGGCAATTTTCATTATGTTATGAGCAACATTTCTTGAGAAGCCCTTTTCGCCGTCTGTAAATCCGAGGAAGAGACAGCGCTCAAAGTCCTTGTAGCCCAATTTATCAAGAAGAGGCTCAAGCGGCGTTTCGTCAACGTTGTAAAGATGGAGCATTAATGAAGTCTCCTCCGGGTCTGAAAGACGGAAAACAGAGGAGAAGCCGCACTCACACTGCATCATTTCACGAGCGGCGCGCATAGCTGTCGGCCAGTCCTTGAACATATAAGAAAAGCGTTTTCTGTTTTCGGGCATCCAGCGGAAAAACTTGAGCGTGACCTCGGTAAGAACGCCGAAGGTGCCCTCACCGCCCATCATGACCTGATTGAGATTCGGTCCCGTTGCCTCTCTCGGATAGTGACTTGTCTCGATTTTACCTATCGGTGTGGCGTATTTCTGCGAAACAACTATATCGGCTATGGTGCCGTAATAGGTGCTGTTCTGACCGGCACCGCGTGTGACGGTCCAACCGCCGACGGAGGAATATTCAAACGACTGAGGGAAGTGACCGCAGGTGTACGGACGCTTTGCGCCGAAAAGGCTCTGAGCGTTTTGAAGCGTTTCCTCAAGTTTCGGTCCGGACATACCTGCCTGAACGGTAATGGTCTGGTCGGTCTCATTGAATTTAATGACCTTGTTGAAGTTGCGGCGCATATCAAGAGAAACGCCGCCGTTAATGGGCTCAACGCCTCTTGTAACCGACGAGCCGCCGCCGTAAACATAGAGCGGTATTTTATTCTTTGTGACGTAGGCTACGATTTTCTCAATCTGCTCGCTTGTCTCCGGAAAAACAACAAGGTCGGGAAGAGAGTCAAAGCGACGGTGACGCATTCTGAGAAGATCGTACATTGTCTGTCCGTAGGAAACGGCGAGACGGTCGTAGTCGCTCTGTGAGACGTTCTTTTCGCCGACTATTGCGGCAATGGCCTTTACGTGCTTTTTGTCAATCTTCGGAGCGTGCTCTTCGCCGAGCTTTACGGGGTCAAGACCCAAATCGTCATTATACTGCATAAACTCCTCGTCCTTGAGATTGCAGCGTTTTTTAACATATTTGTAAAGGCTCTCCTTCGGATATTTGAAGAAGTCGGGGTCGCCCCAGCGGAAAATTGAACGATAGCTGTTCTCAGGTGCTCTCTGAAGCATCCATTTAGGCTCAAAGCCCTTATACGGTTTTGTACTCATTATCAGTGTCCTCCTGTTTGAAAATGATGTAGGTATTTTTCTATTGGCTTTAATCTTGAGGCAAGGTGAGAATACGCCTTGCCGTAAATTTTCATATAAGTTCGGTGGTTTTCCTCGTTCGGAATAAATACGTCTTTTTTATGTACCATATGCTCTATGGCGTCCTCATAGCTACCGTAAACGCCCTGTGAAATAAACGCGACCATGGCACAGCCGACTGCGCTCGCCTCGTGAGTCTGAATACGGTGCACGGGCAAGCCGAACACATCTGCGGCAATTTGACATACGACCGGGCTGCTGGAGCCGCCTCCGCCGGCAAAAAGCTCATCTACCGTGACGCTTGAGCGTTTTTGCATTTTAACGAGCCCGTGGTACAGCTCTAAGCAGATGCCCTCTATTATGGCACGATACAAATGATAACGCGTATGGAAATCCGAAAAGCCTATAATTGCGCCGCTTGCGTTCGGGTTCGTGATGCCCGGAGTCCAAAACGGCTGTAAAATAAGTCCGCCGGAGCCGGCCTCAATATCCTTGATTTTATCGTCAAGATAACGCTCTATGCAAACGCCCTCCTCGGCGGCGTCAACCTTATCCTTCGCGGCAAACTGCTCTATAAACCACGAAATCATCCAAAATCCGCGATAGACCTCGAATTCGGGATTGAACATATCGTTCGGAACAGCCGGATAAGCCGGCATATAAGGCTGCGGTTCAAAATATTTTTTAACCGCCATCTGTAAGGTTGAGGTCGTGCCGAAGGAAATTGCCGCCCGGTTTGATTTTACAACGGACATACCGATGGTTTCACAGCCCTTGTCGGAGCCGGTTGCTATAAGCGGAAGTCCCATTGGGATGCCCGTTTTTTCGGACGCATCTTTTGTGATTTTGCCTATGACCTCGCCCGACGGAACAAGCTCACAGAGCTTTTCGGACGGAACATTGCACACGCAGCGCGTGAGAGCACCGGGTTTCATCCAACGGCGGTTTTTGTAATCAAACGGTACGTGACCTATCATATTTGCCACGGAATCCTTAAGCTCGCCCGTCAAAAGATAGTTGAGATATGACGGCAGCATAACGTATTTGTCTGTTTTGGCCCATATTTCGGGCTCGTTTTGCATAATCCAGTTGCCGGTAGAGGCTCGGTAAATCATATCTACCGATTCTCCCATTCCCACAAGCGAAAACAATGCGCGTTTTGCTGCCGGAATCTGTCCGTCCTCGTCGGCCTCACGCTCGTCGAGCCATAATATTATGTCGCGAAGCGGACGTTTGTCTTTGTCGAGGCAAAGCACCGTGTCACGTATGCAGGTAAGGCATACGGCTGTTATGCGGTCAAGCTTATCGGCATTTCTCTCGATAAGCTTTTTTGACATTTCGGCTATAATATTAAAATAAAAATCCGGGGTCTGTTCTGCCCATCCGGGCTGTTTTGATAAATAAGGAACCTTGTATTTTTGCTGCTCCTTATCCTCAAAGTCTCCACTCTCATTGACAAGCAAGCATCTTGCACTCTGCGTGCCGACGTCAAAGGTCAGCACAAGTGACTGTTCCATTAAAGATTTTCCCCTCTTTCTTTTTTAAGGTTGCTTCTTCTCGTCCTTCAGGATATTGCTTGTTGCAATCAAATCCACGCCGAGATTGAGAATATTCGGTACAACGACTTCCTCTCGTCCGAGTCGTTTTGAAACGGTGATACGGTTTACCTCGTGCATCAGGTCGAAAATTCTGTTTTTGGGAATCGGTCCCGATACGCGAACGGGCAGAACCGGTACCGAAGGGAAGGCGGTGCGCACCGTTGTGCAAACGGTACGACGCGGGTCGGTCATTTCGCTTACGGCGAATTCTTTGCCCCTTTTGCAGGTGTTGCCGGTCACAACAAGCTCGTCGCCGTCTGATGTAATCGTCATTCTGCACGAACGGGGACAAACGATGCAAACCAATTCTTTTGTCATTTTACACCGTCTCCTTTACCGAGTCTTTCCAGCCGAAGCTCCACTCGGCTGTTTTCGTTTAATTCGCATGCGCTGAAATCAATCGTGAGATTTTCCATTTCGGGCGGACGCATAAATGCGTAACGCTTTTTAAGTATTTCCTTACCGTCCGCGTAAATATGAAGCACACAGTTGTTTTCCTCCTCGCGGACGCGGAAATACAGGTCTGTTTTACTGTTATCCCCGTTGAGATTGAGCCTTTGCGGCACTGCGTACAATAAGCCGTCACCCGGGGTTATCTCAATAAGCCGTCTTTCTCTGCCCGAATAAGCAGCGGCTGATTTTCCCGCCTGCTCGGCGTTCTGCGAAACAAAGTCAACCAAATCGTTGACGTGCAAAGCGTTGCCGCAGCTGAATACGCCGTCGATGCTCGTCATACACTGGCCGTCGCATACGGGACCCTTTGTGCGTGGGTCAAGCTTTACTCCGACGGACTCGGCGAGCTCGTTTTCCGGAATCAATCCGACCGAGAGAATCAGCGTGTCACATTCGACGCGGCTCTGTGTGCCGGGTATCGGAGCCATATTTTCGTCAACCTTTGAAATCTCAACCGCTTCGAGTCTGTCAACTCCGAACACGCGAGTGACGGTGTGCGACAGGTGCAGCGGAATGTCATAATCGTGCAGGCATTGATGTAGGTTTCTCGTAAGTCCCGACGGCGTAGGCTTTGCCTCATAAACGCCGAGAACCTTTGCGCCCTCAAGCGTAAGTCGGCGCGCCATGATAAGTCCTATATCTCCCGAGCCGAGAATTACGCATTTTTTGGCGGGCATAAGCCCAAGCAGATTTGTAAAATGCTGTGCGGTTCCGGCCGTGAAAACGCCTGCAGGACGCGTACCGTGAATAAATACCTGCTTGGCGGTACGCTCGCGACAGCCCGTAGCCAGCACAAGCGCTTTTGCCGTAAACACCGAAACGCCGCTTCTGCCGACGGTATGCACCGTAAAGCCTCCGTCGCCGTTTTTGTCTATTTTTGTGACAAACGTCAGGGTGCTGTATTCGATATTGCGTTTGTACAGCTCATCCTCAAACCGCTCGGCGTATTCCGGGCCGGAGAGCTGCTCACCGAAGTGATGAAGACCGAAACCGTCATGAATGCACTGCTTGAGTATTCCTCCGAGCCTTGCCTCTCTTTCAAGAAGGAGAACCTTGGCACCGTTATCATGAGCGCTTATCGCCGCCGCAAGTCCGGCAGGACCGCCGCCGACAACGAGTACGTCATAGTTACCTGTCGTCATCACTCTTCGCCTCCTTCGTTTACCTTTGTTTCGCCGTATGTTATCACCGCTTCCGCCGAGGATTTTTTAACCTCATACAGCGGAACGCCGAGAAATTCGGCAATTATTTTGGTGACAAGCGGCGAACAGAAGCCGCCCTGACAACGTCCCATTCCCGGTCTTATGCGCTTTTTGATACCGTCAACCGTCGGAACGCATATCGGGGATTTCAAAGCGTCGAGAATTTCGCCCTTGCTGATTTGCTCGCAGCGGCAAATAATCTCGCCGTAGTCGGGATTTTCGGCTATCATTTTTTCTCTTGTATCGTCGTCCATTTCGCGAAGCACGGGAACGCCCTTGCGAATGGGATTATAATTGTTGTTTTTTTCAACCGTCTCGGTCTTGCCGAGCATATTGACCGCAAGCTCCGCCATATCGACGGCAACCGCGGGAGCGGTTGTAAGTCCGGGAGATTGAATACCGGCTACGTGAATCAAATTCCTTGTTCTTCTGCCGGATTCAAGTATAAAATCCTCCTCAAAGGTAGGAGCGCGAACGCCCGTGAAATAAGTGATTATATCACGTTTTGACAGCGCCGGCATTGTTTGAGTCTGCTTGTCGAAGACGGTTTTAATGCTCTCGGCACGTGTTTCCGTGTTTTCCTTTTCAACCGTTTCTACGGCGTCGGGCCCGACGAGAAGATTATCGTGGACGGTGTGCAATATGCCGCCGCCCTTTGAATGGGTTTTACCGTGAACGCTTATGTCCTTTACGGAGGCTACCGAGTGCATATATGCGCCTGCTTTTTGGTCAAGAATCGAGTTGGTTCCTCGGCGCGGATGAATCGAGAAAAATCTGTCATCCGCCATGGCGGCGATATCCTCGGCAAAAACACCTGCGGCGTTGATAACGATTTTCGGATGAATAACGCCTCTGTTGGTGGTAACGCTTATGATGTTATGCTCCGACACCTCCATGGAGAGCACGGCGGTGTTAAGGCTTACTTGCGCGCCGTTTTGAACGGCGTTTTCGGCATAGGCTATGGTGAGTCCGTACGGGCAAACACAGCCTGCGCTCGGATTATACATTGCGAATTTTGTTTCAGGTGTGAGGTTCGGCTCGCGGCGCATAAGCTCCTTGCCCGAGATTATCTCGGTGTCCTCTATGCCGTCGTGATGCTTCCGCCAAAAAGCATACAGACCGATAAGCGGCTTCAGCGCGGCGTTGCGGAAAAGTACATATTGACCTACCTGCTTAAACGGAACGTCAAGCTCGCGGCAAACGTCTGCATACATATGGTTTGCGCGGCGAATGTACTTGTGCTTGAGCGAGCCTTTGCCGAGGTCGATTCCGGGGTGCACCTCGCCGTCGTTGCGTCCCGACGCCTGAAGTGCAAGGTCCGCCTCCTTGTCTACAAGTAAAACGTCAAGCTTCCACTTGGTCAGCTCTCTTGCTATTGAAGCACCTGAAATGCCGCCGCCGATAACAAGCACGTCGGGTGTTCTGCCCTCGAGAAAATCATCCTTGAGAGACGGCAGACGCGTCGGAGCGGGCTGCTCGCCCGTGTAAACAATATCGTTGACAATATGCGTTTTGCTGAATTTTTTTGCCGCCGCTTGGCAAGCTGCGACGATTTCGCCCCAATCGGAGCTTTTGCCTCGAACAAAAATCGAGCCGTTCTCCTCCGAAGCACTGAATTTTCCGCCGAAAGTCTTTTTCAATTTTTTGTTAATTGATGATATGTTCATAACTTCAAGCCTCTTTTAATCAGCCTTGCAGTCGGTCACACGCCCGACTGTGCATAAAAAATATGTCGGTTAACTGACCGACTGATAAGACAAGTATAATTCCGCAAAAAGCGTTTGTCAATACTTTTAACTAAAAAAATCACTCTTACGTATTTTTTTTGTGAATATTGTTTTGTAGACATTGCCGATTGTTCGTGTTATACTTTAAGAAATTTTGCAGGAGGGTATTATGGCAGCTCAAAGACCCGAAAATATAAACGAAATCATACTTGATACTGCTGAGGAGCTTTTAAAGGTAAATTCTTTTTCGGAGGTGACTCTCGCGAAAATAGCCGAAAAGGCGAATATTTCGAAGGGCACGCTGTACTACTATTATAAAAGCAAAAACGAAATACTTTTTGCCGTTACCGACCGCTATCTTTCACGCCAATGGGACGAGCTGATACAATGGACGGAAAACAAGGAAAAGGATACCTCGCCGCACCGTCTTGTAAACTATGTAATCGAGAGAAATATAGCCTATGCCGGGCTCAGGCTTCACCTCTTTGACGCGGCATTGCTCGGCGACGAGGAAATCAGAGCTAAGCTTATTCATCGCTACGATGAATTCCAAAAGCTCATTTCGGCAAAAATCGCCGAGAGAACAGACGTTGTTTCGGCCGACTATTTCACTTGGCTTATTTTGATGGTTTCCGATGGTATTATTATTCAAAACAGCCTTAAAAACGAGTCCTTCGATACTCGGAAATTTCTTGAGAACAGCACCGAATACATTAAAAAAATCGAGAATATGCATAAGCCGCAATAAACGAAAGCCTCCGTCTTAATAACGGAGGCTTTTTACTGCCGTAAAAGCAGAAAAGGGAAACGAAAAAATTATACTTTGTGTTTTTTCTTTTTGCGCAAGGCTGCCGTGACGCCTGTTACGCCGCCGCTGACAAACAGCAGAGAAATCCATAAAGCGAGGTCGCTTGCATTGCCGGTTCGGGGAGACTTCGGATTGCCCGGCAGCTTAGCCGTTACGGTGTCGGCTTTTTTAATTTCGTTTATACCGTCTTTGTCGCTGTAATACTTATCACAGCCGCCGCAGTACCAATACTCGATATTGCCCTCGGCAGTCTTAGTTGCCGCCTTTGCATCGATGTGCTTTAAGTCGGTGTGATTGTTTAAATCAGGCTTTCCGTAAGCCTTGCCGCAGTATTCGCATACCGCTTTTTCGGCGCAGGTGGCATTTCCGCCCGAGCAAGCCATTGTTTCAACACCCTTGCAGCCGTCCACGGTGCATTCACGGCTATGCGTGCCGTCGCCGTTTGATGCCCATTCACCGAAGGTGTGCCCGTCGTTTATCGTCACGGTCATCTCGGCGGTGTTGCCTGCCTTATCGGTAACAACGATTTTCTGTTCGCCGTCCGCAGGAGAGAGAGTAAAGCCGCCGTTTTCATCAAGCGTGACCTTTGTGCCGTTTACGGTAACTGTATCTATATACTTCTCGTCAATTGTAACTGTCTGTGCCTCGCAGTAGGTTTTGCCGTTTTCAATGCCGGTGATAACCGGGCTTGTGCCGTCAAGCACAATGCCGTTTGTGTTAATGTAGGCAACGTTTCCGCTGGTATCGGTCAGTTTTGCATAAATAACATACTCGTTATCGGGATTGATACTGAACGGTGCGGAATATGCCGTAAAGGTCATTCCCGCAAGTTCCGATTCGGTAAGCGCCTTATCGCTCAGCAGGTATTCGATCTTAACCGCTTCACCGCTGTTGTCCGCAGCGGTAACGGTTACCATCTGCGTATCCTTAAAGAACAAACCGAAGGTGATATTGTTGAGGAACGCTTTCCAGCTGTTCTCGCTGATTTTAATTTCGCCCGTGGGCTTTTCGGTGTCTCTCCACCGTGCTTTAAGCGTTATATTCTCGGCAGGCATGGTTTCGGGAATTTCCCTATCCCAGCCGATAAAGGTGTACCCCTCTCTTGTCAGGGTCGGAGCGGTAATCGGTGTGCCGTAATCCTGCGTTATGGTAATATCCGCTTCGCCGTTTTCGGGCTTGACTGTGACGGTATATTGATTGATTTCCCACTTCGCCCAATATTCCTTGTTGCCCGTTTCGGTGTCGCCGATTGCCGTAACAGGAGAGCCGGTCAGATTTTCGTTGTAATACCAGCCCTTGAAGGTGTACCCGGTGCGCGTCACATCTGTCGGGAGTGTTGCACCCACGCCGTAGGTGTATTCGGTGACATTGCCGTTGTTGATCGTGCCGCCGTTCGTATTCAAGGTTACGGCATAGGTCGGGGCTGTCCACTGCACCGTCAGTTCCGTCACATCAGCAGGAACACTGGCACCGGGCGCGTAGAGCTTGCCGTCGCTGCCAAGCCACATGAAGTAGCTGCCTGTATTTCCGTCCGGGCGGGTCAGACCATCGGACGCGGGCGCGGTAAACTCGCTGCCGTTTTTCGCAATGATTTGAATAGTATCCGTGCTGCCGCCCAGCGTGCCGCCGTTCAGGTCAAGGGTAACGACCTTCAGTCCGTCAGAGCCCAGTGTGTCAGGGTTCAGGACTTCAAGCACGGGGCGGAAACCGCGGTACGGGTAGGAGCTCGTAGCAGAGTTGAGGCGCCAGTAGCGGGCCGAAAAGTACCCGCGATCCGCACGGAACGACGCGCCGCCAGAAAAAGTATCCTGTCCCCGTGAATACATTTCATTCCAGTTTTGGATATATCCGCTGTTCTTGTTCAGCATCGTGTCCCATTCGTTGCTTTGGGGCGTGCCGCGTTGGGAATCGCCCGAACCTGTAGAGCTACTTCCCACAGACGGCGCACGCAGCGTATAGCCCACGCCGCCGCTGGCATAATCTTTGCCGAAAATCAAATCTGCGGTATTCAGGGTATTCCAGCTTACATCATTCGTTACGACATAGTCCGCCACAAACAGGCTGTGGGCGTATTTGTTCTGCTGTGCATATTCCTCGGTGGTCGCCATCGCAGACGTGAGCTTGTAGGCTTCTATTGTTCCCGCATAGGTAAAGGGAACATAGTGCAGCGACGTATCCGGCAAAGAAACCGCACCATCTGAGTTTCCGCCGTTTGCTGTGCCGGGAATGCTCGCGCCGGAGAGGTCAAAGTAATAGGTGCCGCCGGGAGAGAGGGTGAACTGCTCGTCAGGCTGATTTTCCACCGTCAGCGCAATGTCTGTGAACTTACTTGCGTAATCGGTATTATAATCGCCGTTATACTGTTCATTGAATACCTTCAGGGTATAGTCGCCCGGTGCAATGTCAGACGGGATTTTGATTTCAACCGTTCCGCTTTCGGCAGTAGGCTGTGCTACTCTGCCATAATACCGTGCGCCGCTGCTATCCGCCAGGATGACAGAGATATATTCATTTGTCCCTGCGGTCGCCCCGGTGTAATGCAGCGTAATGGTATCGCCGGGGTCGCCGCTGGCGGTTGTTTCCGTTACGGCAAAATTGCGGCTACTATCTAAAAGGGTCAGCTTCCACTCGTTGCCGCTGTATGCGGAAACTGCGGTCAGCCCTCCGTCGGGCTTTCCGCCCGCGGCGGCGGATGTGAAGAGGACAGAGTTCAGATTTAGGTTAAAAGCGGGACGCACACCCCGCGTTCGGTAGATGCGAATAGTGTACCCAGAGTAGTGGACAGAACCATCAGGATCCACGACGGCGACATAATAAGCATGGGAGCCGGGGGAGCGCAGCCACCAATGGCTTGTCGCCCAAGTCGGATGCTCGGGATCCACGACACGCAAATCCTCTTTTACCGCATTTGCCTCTTTTGAGGAAAGCGGCCAGAATACAGCGTTATCCACCTGCCCTCCTGCTACACAGTCGGTATTTTCTCCGTTGTAACTTCCGCTTGTAAGCGTCCGTTTCTTTACGGCAGCATTTTCTTTTGTCGTCAGCTTTCCGGCAAGCGCGTCTATTGCGGTTTTCAAATCACTCGGCGCATATTCGTTGCTAGAGCAATCGTTGTCAAACACAGCTTCTCCCATGCTGCCCGCTGCAAGCAGGGTCATATCCCCCTGTGCGCTTGTAACACCGTTTCCGTCATAGCCGATAACTCGCCATGCGGCAGGCTTATTTTCTTGGCTTTGCCCGAAATACACGGTCGGTGCGCTCGCTGTGTTTACAGTTTTATTCAGTGCGTCTGTGCCGTTCTGTATCGTCTTTTGCAGACGCAAGCGCAGCGTGCTTTCCTTATGAATATTGTAATCTGCCATCGTGCGTCCGTTTTCAAGCTCTTTTTCGCCGAAAAATAGTCTTTGCGCATCGGGAGAAAAGCCTGTTTTATCACGAATTTTCTCCTTGATATTGTCAATGCTGTCGCCCGACACAACCTCGAGCGTTAAATTTGCCTGACCGACAATTTTCAAGTCAATGTAAATCTCAATTGCACTTGCCATCATCGGCATAAAGCTCATCATCATACAAAAGACGAGCAGGATGCTGAGTATTCGTTTTTTCATTTTGCGTTACCTCCGGGTCGATATGACTTTTTGCGTTTCCCGGTAATAGCCGTGCAAGCTCCGCCGCTGACAAACAGCAGGGAAATCCATAAAGCGAGGTCGCTTGCGTTGCCTGTTCGGGGAGACTTCGTATCGCCCGGCAGCTTCGCCGTTACCGTGTCGGCCTTGGTGATTTCCTTGGTGCCGTCTTTGTCGCTGTAATACTTTCCACAGCCTTCGCAGTACCAATACTCGATGTTGCCCTCGGCATCCTCGGTCGCCGCCTTGGCGGAGATATGCTGGAGGTTGGTGTGATTCTTCGGGTCAAGCTCACCGTAGGCTTTGCCGCAAACCTCGCATACCGCTTTTTCGGCGCAGGTTGCCTTGCCGCCGGAGCAATCCTTTGTTTCAAGCCCGTTGCAGCCGTCCACCGTGCATTTATGGGTATGCGTGCCGTCGCCGTTCGATGCCCATTCGCCAAAGGTGTGCCCGTCATGGACTGTTACGGTCATTTCGGTAATATTGCCTGCTTTGTCGGCAGCAACGATTTTCTGCTCGCCGTCTGCCGCAGGAAGAATAAAGCTGTTGTTCTCGTCAAGCTCGACCGGCGTGCCGGTTACGGTAACTGTATCTATATACTTCTCGTTAATTGTAACCGTCTGCGCTTCGCAATAGGTCTTGCCGTTTTCAATGCCGCCGATTACAGGCCGGATATTATCGAGCGTTATGCGGTCGGAGCGAAGATATGTTATGTTCATGCTCTCGTCAACAAGCATTGCATAAACAACATATTCTCCGTTAGGCTCTATTAAAAACGGCTCATCATACGCACGGTACACAAGAGAGCCGAGCTCCTCTTCGGAGAGGTCCCGATTTGTCACCAGATAAGAGACAAACACGGTTCCGCTGTTATCGGAAGCGTTTATCGTTACCTCCTGCGAGTCCTTAAAGAACAGTCCGAGGGTAAGCTTATTCAAAAAGCTCTGCCATTTATTTGTGCCTATGATAATTTCGCCCGTGGGCTTTTCGGTGTCTTTCCACCGTGCTTTAAGCGTTATATTCTCGGCAGGCATGGTCGTGGGAATTTCCGTGTCCCAGCCGATAAAGGTGTAGCCCTCTCTTGTCGGGTCGGCAGGTGCGGTAATTGCCGTGCCGTAGTCCTGTGTAATGGGTGCGATTTCGCTGCCGCCTGCCGTATCAAAGGTAATTGTGTATTGATTTACCTTCCACTTCGCCGTGATAGTCATATTTTCGGCGGGCATGGTTGTCGGGAATGTTTTATCCCAACCGTTGAACTGATAGCCCTCTCTTGTCAGGGTCGGAGCGGTAATTGGTGTGCCGTAATCCTGCGTTATGGTAATATCCGCTTTGCCGTTTTCGGGTTTGACTGTGATGGTATATTGATTGATCTCCCACTTCGCCCAGTATTCCTTGTTGCCCGTTTCGGTGTTGCCGATTGCCGTAACAGGAGAGCTGGTCAGATTTTCGTTGTCATACCAGCCCTTGAAGGTGTACCCGGTGCGCGTCACATCTGTCGGGAGTGTTGCGCCCACGCCGTAGGTGTAGGAGGTGACATTGCCGCTGTTGATAGTGCCGTCGCCCGCGTTCAGCGTGACGGTATAGGTCGGGGCTGTCCACTGCACCGTCAGTTCCGTCACATCAGCAGGAACACTGGCACCGGGCGCGTAGAGCTTGCCGTCGCTGCCAAGCCACATGAAGTAGCTGCCTGTATTTCCGTCCGGGCGGGTCAGACCATCGGACGCGGGCGCGGTAAACTCGCTGCCGTTTTTCGCAATGATTTGAATAGTATCCGTGCTGCCGCCCAGCGTGCCGCCGTTCAGGTCAAGGGTAACGACCTTCAGTCCGTCAGAGCCCAGTGTGTCAGGGTTCAGGACTTCAAGCACGGGGCGGAAACCGCGGTACGGGTAGGAGCTCGTAGCAGAGTTGAGGCGCCAGTAGCGGGCCGAAAAGTACCCGCGATCCGCACGGAACGACGCGCCGCCAGAAAAAGTATCCTGTCCCCGTGAATACATTTCATTCCAGTTTTGGATATATCCGCTGTTCTTGTTCAGCATCGTGTCCCATTCGTTGCTTTGGGGCGTGCCGCGTTGGGAATCGCCCGAACCTGTAGAGCTACTTCCCACAGACGGCGCACGCAGCGTATAGCCCACGCCGCCGCTGGCATAATCTTTGCCGAAAATCAAATCTGCGGTATTCAGGGTATTCCAGCTTACATCATTCGTTACGACATAGTCCGCCACAAACAGGCTGTGGGCGTATTTGTTCTGCTGTGCATATTCCTCGGTGGTCGCCATCGCAGACGTGAGCTTGTAGGCTTCTATTGTTCCCGCATAGGTAAAGGGAACATAGTGCAGCGACGTATCCGGCAAAGAAACCGCACCATCTGAGTTTCCGCCGTTTGCCGTTCCGGGAATATTCATCGCCGAAAGGTCAAAATAATATCTGCCGCCGGGGGCGAGGGTAAACTGTTCGTCGATCTCATCCGTCAGCTTCACTTCCCGAAGTGCGCCGGCATAGTCGGTCTTATGATCGCCGTTAAACTGCTCATTGAACACGCAGAGCGTCTTGCCGGTCATGTCTATGCCGGTCAGGTCAATCGCTGCCCTGCCGCGTGTACCGTTTGTCGTGCCGTCCAGCTGCACAACGCGTGTATAGCGGGAAATGCTCCCGTCCGCATCCTTAATAACGGCAGATATATATTCATTATCGCCCACTTTTGCGTTCTTGTATTCGACCTCCAGCACACTACCGTTGACCAGCACCGTCTTTGCCGTAAAATCGTCGCGGTCGCTGTCATGCAAGGTCAGCTTCCATTCATCTCCGGCGTATTCGGCGATCGGGGTCGTTAAATCTGCAACTTTTCCGTGCTCGGCAGCAGATATAAAGAGAACGGAGGACAGATCCAGCTCCATGGCAGGCCGCACGGCAGCATCGTAGTCCACGTTGAGGGCGCTGCCGCTTCTGCCATCGGGATGAATCGTCCACGATCCGTAGCCGTAAACCTCATTGGAAGAACGCGTCCACCACTGTGCAGCGTACTTGCACGAATTTCTATACAAATAAATACTATCCTCTTGCGACAAGGCCCAGAGCTTCTGCGCTTTGACCTCCTGCCCGGTGATTCCCTCGGTGATGTCCTTGGGGCGGATGACCGCCTGCTCCTTTTCGGGGATCGCCTCGGCCAGGGAAACCATTTTCTGCTGCAAGGTGCTTCCCGCATACTCATTGGGCTTTCTCCATTGCGACATATCGGACGGGTTGTTGGCATAATAACCGTTGTCCTCGCTGTAGCGACTTGCATTTTCAAACGGCACGGCGCTCCCCGTGCGGAACGGGACATCTCCGAAATCATTGTTTACCGCAAGCAGGGTAATGATGGGCGCATTATTGCTTTTGTCGGTCTTTTGGCCGATCACCCACCATTCATGCCCCGCAAAGGACAGCCTGCTTTTGTCGATCTTTAATATGCTTTGGGCGCTCGTACCGGGCAGAATGGCTTTTGCACCGCCTGCGGCAAAAACCGTTATCGGCACAAGGCATAGCACCATACAAAGGGTGAGCAGGATACTGAGTATTCGTTTTTTCATATTCTATTACCTCCGTTTTCGTGTATGTCGGCTCAGTCAAGAGCGGTTATTGTAATGGTGCCGTTGAAGCCGAGAAGCGTAGTTTTGTAGCTCGACTGTTCAATTTTAAATCGCAGGGGAATATCTTCGTCCGATGCTATATATATCCGGCTGAAACTGAAATGGTGCTGATCCCTTGAATAAGGCAGCTTTACGCCGTCTCTCTTTATGCGCGTAGCTTCTCTGCAAAAGCCGTCATCATAATTGTCCGTCATTTGAACAGAATAATTACCACTTCTGTCTTCGTGAGATTGCAGTTCCATAGATGCGCTTATGGTTACGCTGTATGTGTGACCTTTTTTCAGATATATCTCATCCATGTATGTAGAAACAAATCCGCCGCTTTCGGCTTCTTTATAAACTTTTATCCCAACGGGCCGTTCGGCGCCGTCCTCTTTGTAAAGATCGCCTTTTGTCCAAAGCGTACCATAGAACCAGCCGGCGCAGCTGCCGTTCTGTCCCTTGTCTCCCTTGTCTCCTTTGTCTCCCTTGTCACCTTTTTCGCCGGGGTCACCTTTGTCGCCCTTGTCACCCTTTTCGCCGACTGTTCCGGCCGCCTTCACCCCAGTGTCGGTTTCTCCGATCCACCAGTTGCCGTTCTCACCGATGAAGGGGGTGTTGCCGTCCGCACCGTCAGATCCGTTTTGTCCGTTTGTTCCGTCCTTGCCGTCGGCTCCGTCTTTTCCGTTTATACCATCCTTGCCGTCAAGACCTTTCAAAACCGAAAGGTCGTAAAGGTTCAGCCAGATTTCATCGCCGGTGTAGCGCCACTGCAGGGTGTTTTCATTCACGCGGAACTCCGGCGTTTTTCCGTTTGCTCCGTCTGCGCCGTTCCGTCCGGCGGGACCTGTGATATCGGCAATCGCAACAAGATTTTGCCACTCGCCGCCCTCATAACGCCACTGTATGTAGGATTCAGCTCGCTGCACCTCTATGCTTTTGGCGTTCATGCCGTCAGTGCCGTTGATACCGTCTTTGCCGTCGGCTCCGTCTTTACCGTCAACGCCGTTAATGCCGTCTTTTCCGTTTGTACCGTTTATTCCGTTCTTACCGTCGGCACCGTTAGAGCCGTCTTTACCGTCTGTGCCGTCCTTGCCGTTTTCTCCGGCAGCGCCCCGCAGCTCGGTAAGCGCCACAAGGTCGTGCCAATCGGTTTCATCGCTGTATTTCCACTGGATCGCCGTGCCGTTGTTCCGCACCTCCGGCAGTGCGGTGTTGGTTTTTGCCGCCTTGCTCCATCCTGCGGCAAGCACGCCGCAAAGCACCAATAGAGCCCCGCAAAGCACCAAAAGTGAGCCTGTGAGTAGTTTTTTCCCTGTTTTCATCTTCTTCCCTCCGTTCGGAATTGTTATTACGGCGGAGTTTTGCACCGCTGCCCGCGCCGTAAATGAGCGGCGGCTGACCGGCTTATGCTTGGTTTGCTTTGTACTTATCCACAAACAGGGCGACGCCCTGCTTTAAGACCTCCATCTGGGATTTCAGGTAATATTCGTCCTCGAACATCGCATAGTGTACGCAGGCACGGACGAAGATAAAGATCAGCGGCGTGATGACCGTGTACGGAATACCTATCTTCGGCTCCAGCCGCTTGGCATACTCGGTATAGCGTTCGTTCACGCCCTCGAAGAATTTCTTGCCGTGCTCGATATACTTCGGATGCGTATAGATCTGATACATCAGCCGATATTTCTTGCCGTGCTTTTTTGCCGTCCAGTAGGGAACCTCCTTCACAAACCGGACAACATCCTTAGGGTCGGTGGGCGCCATCTCCATAAAGTCATCCTCAACCTTTTCCATACAGTATGCCGTTGATTCGATAATCAGTTCGTCCACACTGTTAAAGTAGGAATACAAATTCCCCGTCGTGCAGCCGCACGCCGCTGCCAAAGCCTTGATGCCCGTGCCCGTCAGCCCGTTTTCAGCATAACATTCAAAGCACTTTTCCATCATTTCGCGCTTGCGTGCGTTGTGCTGTTCCTCTGTTGCTCTCATATACGCCACTTCCTTCTTGATAACTAACTAATCAGTTAAATATAATATAACATAGAATTGTGTCGAATTCAAGAACTGTTCGAGAAAAATCGAAGAAAATCAAATTGCAATATGATCTCATAAAAAAGTCCTTACAGCAGAAAGAAAATAGCGGATGGCCTCAACGATCAAAACCGTACTAATAAAAATGTCTTTGTTATCTCTGGCTTTTTCAAAAAGAAACCTCTGTGTCTTTTTCTTTCTGCTGTAATCTATCTTCAGTTGGGTAGTTCACTTTCTCCTATCACCATGACAGGTGGCACCTGTCACCAATTAGGCGCATTTCCTCCTTGGCGGAGCGTTTTGCTTTTTTCACTCCGCTTTCAGCCGAAACAGCAGACTGCTCTTGCCGCCCTTCTTGCGATACCGCTGCTCGGTTGCGAGAAGCCCTGCTTTTTTGAGATCTCGGATCCTGCGGCGGACGGTGGAGGGCGAGAGCTTGAGGTCTGAGGCTATGGTCGGGATGGCAGGCCAGCACTCGTTGTTCTCATTTGTCCTGTCGGCAAGATAGATATATACCGCAACGGCCCTGTGCGGCAGCTCGGTGCGGTAGAGAAAATCAAGCCGGCTCATTGCTTTGCACCTCCGTTTCGGTTAAGTCTTTTATGATTTCTGCTTCCGTCATGTCGGGAGCAGTTTCTTTTTTCGGCGGTGAGGTACGGATGGGGTTGCCGCCTCTGTTTTTATCCTTTGGCGGAGTCCTCTGCGGCTCGTTCTTTGGGCTGTCCTGCTGTGCCTGACCGCCGCCGTCAGCGTCGCTCGGTGCAGGCGTTTCCTCTTTCCACTCCGGCGGATATTTTTCGAGGATGCCGTCCTGAATTTCCTTCTTGTCGGCATACTTAACTTCACGGTTGCCTTGGTCGGGTACGGCGTAAGGATTGTCTTTATCAAACTCGATGCCCCATTTGAAGAACAGCTTGAGGTGTACCCGCATCGGATGCACACCCGTTTTCATCACAATAAAATCGCCCTTGGGCAGGGATTTGAGTTCATCCGGCGTCAGCAATGGACGCTCTATCATTTGGAGCGACTGTGACGGATCGTTTTTACTCTGGCTGACAGATCCGCTCATGACTGTGCGAGAGCCGAGCGCCTTGGACAGCGTTTCGGCCAAGCTGCTGTTTGGTGCGAAACCGCCGAAGATAGTATCCTGCGTATTATAAGCATTATATTGATAATACTAAATTCAACCTGCAATCGTTAAATCTCTAAGATTGAAAAACAATCATTTAACGATTGCACCTATCATTCAACGATTACCCTCAGTAATTCAACGATTACTCGACTGTTTAACGATTACAACGCCACAGAAAGCTGCAATCCTCCTAAAACGCACAAAACCCCGCCGCAGAATCGCTCTGCGGCGGGGTTCGTTATATGCCTGAACAACCGAAAAGTCCTATTTCAAGCGGTTTTCGGGCATAGAAAAAGTCCACCGTAATTCTATCAAAATTACGGTGGACTTTTGGTCGGAGTGGGGGGACTTGAACCCCCGGCCTCTTGGTCCCGAACCAAGCGCGCTACCAGCTGCGCTACACCCCGTCAGCCTAACTATTATACGGTGCAGAAACGTTTCTGTCAAGAGGGAAATTTCCCTCCGCCCCGGAGGTTCTGCCCTGCCCGAAGGGCGCATACACTGAACGCAAAAGGAGGGGATGGCATGACCGAGACAAAGCACCGCCGGCCCGCCCGCCGCACACTGGCACACGGGCAGCCTCTGCGCCGCCCGATGGCCCGCCGCACACCGCAGCGCAGGCCCACCGCAGGCCAGAGGCCCCGCCCCGCCGTGGGCCGCCTGTGGCAACTGGTGGTGTGCGGAGCGCTGCTGCTGGGGGTGGTGGCCATAAAGCTGACGGCCCCGGACACGCTGGAGCCTTACCGCCAGAGACTCTTGACACTGATGGGCGGCGACACAGATTTTACGGCGGCCTTTTCGGCCGTAGGTCACGCCTTTGATGGCTCTCTGACCGGAGCACTGGACGACGCCTACACGGCGGTGTTCGGCCCCCGGCAGGCGCAGCCCGCCGTAGCCACCTACACGGCGGAGAACACCCCGGAGGACGTGTGCCTGACCCAGCAGGTGCTGGGCTTTGCCTACGCCGCCCCGGTGCAGGGGACCGTCACCGACGGCTTCGGATGGCGGGAGAACGCCTTCCACTACGGTACGGACATTGCCGCCGACGCCGGGACCGTCATCACCAGCTTCGCAGACGGCACCGTCACGGCGGTGGGGGACAGCAGCCAACTGGGCAACTATGTGACCGTGTCCCACGCCGGGGCCTTTACTACCCTGTATGCCCATTGCAGCCGCATTACTGCCTCCTCCGGCCAGCAGGTGGCGCTGGGCGATCCCATTGCCGAGGTGGGGGAGACCGGCAACGCCACTGGCCCGCACCTGCACTTCGCCATCCAGAAGGACACCGTCTATCTGGATCCCGCCTACTATGGCATTGGCTGAGCGCCTGCGGATCTCGCCGGGGGTGCCGCTGCTGCTGGCGGCCTTCGTGTGGCTGGCCTCCCCACTGCTGCTGGGGGCTATCCTGTCGGCGGCGGTGTGCCATGAGCTGGGCCACTGGCTGGTGCTGCGAAGGGTAGGAGGCCGGATCCAAAGACTGCATATCACCGTGTTCGGCGCCGAGATGCAGGTGGATGACCGCCGCATCTCCTACGGCGGCGAGCTGCTGACCGCCGCCGCAGGCCCGGTGAGCAATCTGCTGCTGGCGGCGGCCATGGGCCTTCTGGGCCGGTGGTGGGAGCCGCTGTATCTCTTTGCCGGGGCGCAGCTGGTACTGGGGGCCTTCAACCTGCTGCCTGCCCTGCCGCTGGATGGCGGCCGTATCCTGTGGCTGGCGCTGGCGTGGCTGACAGAACCCTATACCGCCCAGCGGGTACTGTCGGCGGTGAGCCTTGCGGTGTCACTGGCGCTGCTGCTGGGTGGCGGATGGTTCATCTGGCGGCTGGGGGGCAGCCCCTTTTTGCTGGTGGGGGCCGTGGGGCTGACCGGATGGAATCTACGGGAAATAAAGCTTGCCAAAGGGGGATAAACCGGGTAAAATAAGATGTTAAACCAAAGAATACAGGAGATATACTGTGGATAAACGATTGGAACGTATTCTGCCGCGAGTGCAGAAGCCTGCCCGCTATGTGGGCGGGGAATATAATGCTGTGAAAAAGGACCCGGCGCAGGTGGACACCCGCATCGCCTTCTGCTTCCCGGACACCTATGAGATCGGGATGTCCAATCTGGGGATGCGGATCCTCTACGGCGTCATGAACAACATGGACGGTGTATGGTGCCAGCGGGTCTTTGCCCCTTGGGGGGACATGGAGGAGGAGATGCGCCGGGCCGGGATGCCCCTGTTTGCCCTGGAGTCCGGGGAGCCTATCACGGACTTTGATATCGTGGCCTTTTCCGTGGGCTATGAGATGGCCTTTCCCGCCATTCTGAATATGCTGGATCTGGCGGGCATCCCCATCCATAGCGCAGAGCGCACCGGTCTGACGCCGCTGGTCATCGCCGGCGGCACCGCCATGTATAACGCCGAGCCCATTGCCGACTTCATCGATCTGGTGAGTCTGGGGGAGGGAGAGGACATCACCGTGGAGTTGGTGGAGCTGCACCGCAAGGCCCGCCGGGAGGGCTGGAGCAAGATGCAGTTTCTCCGTGCGGCGGCCCAGCTGCCGGGCATCTACGTCCCCAGCCTGTACGAGGTGACGTATCACGACGACGGCACCGTGGCGGAGATCACGCCGCTGGAGGGCGCTCCGACGGTGGTCACCAAGCGTATCGTCCACGATATGGACAAGTCCTTTTTCCCCACTCAGACCATCGTCCCCTCCACGGAGATCGTGCAGGATCGGGTGATGCTGGAGCTGTTCCGGGGCTGTATCCGGGGCTGCCGGTTCTGTCAGGCGGGGTATGTGTACCGTCCGGTCCGCAACCGCAGCGAGGCCCTGTGCGCCCAGTATGCCGTGGAGAGCTGCGACGGCTCCGGGTATCAGGAGGTGACGCTGTCCAGCCTCTCCACCAGCGACTACCCGCCCCTGACCCAGCTGTGCGACCAGCTGGAGGATTTCTGTCAGCAGCGCCATGTGAATCTGTCCCTGCCCAGTCTGCGGGCGGACAACTTCTCCATGAACCTGATGGAGCGGCTGGCCAAGGGCCGCAAGAGCGGCCTGACCTTCGCCCCGGAGGCCGGTACCCAGCGGCTGCGGGATGTCATCAATAAAAATGTCACTCAGGAGGATCTGCTTCAGTCCTGCCGCACGGCCTTTGCCGGGGGCTACAACGCCGTGAAGCTGTACTTCATGCTGGGCCTGCCCACGGAGACCGATGAGGACGTGCTGGGCATTGCCGATCTGGCGGCCCGTGTCATGCATACATGGCGGGAGAGTGCCAGCAATAAAAACCGGGGCGTCCGCATCACCGTCTCCACCTCGTGGTTCGTTCCCAAGCCTCATACGGCCTTTCAGTGGGAGCCGCAGATCTCCAAGGAGGAGTATGAGCGGCGGGTGGCCTTGCTGCGGGAGGCCATCAAGACCAAAACCGTCACCTATAACTGGCACGACTCCGACACCAGCTTTCTGGAGGCTGTGCTGGCCCGTGGCGACCGCCGGATGTGCAAGGTGCTGGAGACGGCGTGGCGCAAGGGCTCCAAGCTGGATGCGTGGGAGGAGTATTTCTCGCTGGACCGCTGGCTGGAGGCCTTTGAGGAGTGCGGGCTGGATCCCCACTTCTACGCCAACCGTACCCGTTCGCTGGATGAAAAGATGCCCTGGGACATGATCTCCAGCGGCGTCACCACGGCATACCTCCGCCGGGAGCGGGAGCGTGCCTTTGCCGGGGTCACCACCCCGGACTGCCGCACCCACTGCAACGGCTGCGGCGCCAATCGACTGGTAGGAGGGAAGTGCGATGTCTAAGCTGCGGCTTCTGTTTGTGAAAGAGGGAACGGCGGCCTATATCTCCCATTTGGATCTGCTGCGGACGGTGCAGCGGGCCTTCCCCCGGACGGAGTTGGAGATCAAGCACTCTCAGGGCTTCCACCCCCATCCCATCATCTCCATTGTGCTGCCGCTGCCGGTGGCCCAGTCCAGCGACTGCGAGCTGCTGGACTTCGAGGTGACGCAGGATACCGACGGCAGCGGCATTGCCGAAAAGCTCAATGAGGGCCTGCCGGAGGGGCTGCGGGTGCTGGATTGCTACGAGGCCAAGCGTCCGGTGCGGGAGCTGGCGTATCTGCGGGCGGACATGGAGATGGAGTATGACCACGGTGTACCGGAGGGCGCCGCAGAGGCGCTGATGGAGCTGTTTCACCGCCCGGAGCTGCTGATCGAAAAGCGCACCAAGCGCAAGCAGCTGGCGGAGGTGGATATCGCCCCCATGATCCAGAGCATCGCCTTCACGGAGGAGGAGGATCTTCTCCGGGCGGCGGTAACGGTCCGGGCGCAGAACCCCGGCCTGAACCCCCAGCTGCTGGAAAAGGCTATCGCCCGCTACCGGCCGGACCTGTCCCCGGACTTTGTTCGGGTCCGCCGCCGGGAGCTGCTGGACGAGGCAGGGGAAATTTTCCGGTAGAAAAGCTGTACCACCCGGAGGGATGCTTTTTCCCTCCGGGTGCGCTTTTGCCCGTAAAAATGGACGGATTGCGGACATATAACGGACGCATCAGTGGACGTTTTGATGGACAGCTCCAGTACTTTTTGGTACAATGGGGACAGAGGAACAAAAGAGGATGCCCTGATGAAGCGACGGCCCTTAGTTTTGCTGCCCCTGACGACGTTGGCCGCCGTTGTATTCTGCCTCCTGCGGCAAGGAGCACGGCGGGACCATTCCGATCTTGTGACGCTGGCCCGCTCCGGAGCGGCGGAGACCTGTACCCGATTTTCGGACGATCAGTCCCACGGGGATGATGGCGATTACTGGGGCGGCGTGGCGGCCTTCCACACCTTCCGGCAGGCCTGCGCCCTTTTGCCGGAGCAGGGGGGCGATGACCGTGCCGTATGCAGCGCCGTTTACGGGCAGCAGCTGCTGCACCCGGAGGGAGCCAAGGCCCATCTGCCGGAGCGCATCGCCGTGATGGAGCCTCTGGCCCAAGACCCCACAGACGCATCCGCCCGGCTGCGGCTGTATGAGCTGCGGGACCTTTTGCAGAAGGGCGAGTGATTTTCAGCCGTATCATGCTGCCGTACATGGATGAACAAGGGGAAATGGGCCTGTTAGCGTCTGTTTCGGTACTTTTTTTGCCAAAACAGGAAATAGTGCTTGCATTTGGCGGGCATCTGTGATATTCTATCATGGCATGAAAAGGGCAGTCCTCTGTCGCCGGTGTCCCGAAAAAGGTGGGACGCCACGGAAATGACGGCATGAACGCCTATAATTTAGGAGGAAAAATCCATGGATCTCATCAAAGCACTGAATGAAAAGCAGCTGCAGAACGACGTGCCTCAGGTGGAAGTGGGCGATACCGTCCGTGTCCACGTGAAGGTCAAGGAAGGCGCCCGTGAGCGTGTTCAGGTGTTCGAGGGTACCGTCATCGCCAAGAAGCACGGCGGCATCGAGGAGACCTTCACCGTCCGTCGTATCTCCTACGGCGTGGGCGTGGAGAAGGTGTTCCCCGTTCACTCTCCCTCTATCGTGAAGGTAGAGACCGTGCGCCACGGCTATGTCCGTCGTGCCAAGCTCTACTACCTGCGTGACCGTGTCGGCAAGGCCGCCAAGGTTCGGGAGAAGCTGTAAGCCATTTTGTGATCCAAGGCCGGGGCATCCCGGCGTGAAAAAGAGACGCACCTGCGGGTGCGTCTCTTTTTTATGCAGTTACGTTTTTGCGCCGACGCACTTCTATGCCGTCATATTTTTATGCAGTACGCCTCTGTACCGCTTATGCGGCCATGTTTTTATGCAGTACGCCTCTGTACCGCTTATGCGGCCACTCTTTTGTGCAGTCCTTTCATGCGGTCGTGCTTTTGCGCTGTCATGCTTTTCTATGCGGACGAAGCCTTTACACAGTCACGCTTTTACGCAGCTGAACCCTTTACGCAGGCACATTCTTATGCGGCTGCGCTATTTATGCAGCCATGCTTTTACGCTGTACTGGATGGAAATGGTTCTCAGGGGAACGGATCTGAGGGCGGAAGTTGGGAGCCTTGGGGATGGCCCTGCCCCTGTCGGCGCTATGGGTCAGTCGTCCCAGCCAGCCCGCTCCTCTCCCGGTAGGCCGAAGGAGATGGAACCCCGGCCGTATTTTCCACGGATGGCGTCCATGGCGCGCTCCAGCTTCTCCTGCTTTTCCTGCTGCCGGGAGACCGCCGGGGTCTCCAACAGATCCAGCTGCTGGAAGGAGTCGGCGCTGTCGGTGATATACAGGGCGGTGACGGTGAGCATCCGCACCGGCTCCGGGGCCTTCCACAGCCGCCGGGTCAGTTCCATGGCCGCTTGCCAGATGTCCTTCATCAGGTGGGTGGGGGCCGGGAGCCGCATTTGCCGGGACACGGTGCGGAACTGGGCGTTCCGCAGGGACACGGACACGCCGCCGCAGTACAGCCCCTGCTGCCGCAGCCGCATGGCCACACTGTCGGACAGCACCGCCAGACCACGCTGTACCTCCTCCCAGCGGGTGAGGTTTTTGGGGAAGGTGGTGCCGTTTCCCACGGACTTCACCGGCTCCTGCTGGCCCGCCGGGCGGACGGGGCTGCCGCCCAGCCCGTTGGCGTACTCGTGGAGCTGAAGCCCCAGCTTGCCCAGCAGCGTCTCCAGCATCTGGGGGGAGCAGGCCGCCAGCTGGCCGATGGTCTCCACACCGTACTGGTGCAGCACCCGTCCGGCGGCCCGGCCCACGAACAGCAGGTCCCCCACCGGCAGGGGCCAGACGATATCCTGCCAGTTTTCCCGGCTGATGACGGTGGTGGCGTCGGGCTTTTTATAGTCGCTGCCCAGCTTGGCGAACACCTTGTTGAAGGACACGCCCACGGAGATGGTCAGCCCCAGCTCCTGCCGCATCCGCCGGCGCAGGGCGTCGGCAATGGCCTTGGGGTCGCCGCCGAAGAGGTGCATACTGCCGGTGATGTCCAGCCAGCTCTCGTCGATACCGAAGGGCTCTACCAGATCGGTATACTGCTCATAGATGGTGTTGACCCGCCGGGAGTACTCCCGGTACAGGCCGTGGTGGGGCGGCAGCAGCACCAGGCCGGGACACTTCTTCTTGGCCTGCCAGATGGTCTCCGCCGTCTGGATGCCCAGCCGCTTGGCGGGCTCGTTCTTGGCCAGAATGATACCGTGGCGGGAGGCGGGGTCGCCGCAGACAGCGGTGGGGATGTCCCGCAGATCGGGGTGGCTCAGCAGCTCCACCGAGGCAAAAAAGCAGTCCAGGTCACAGTGCAAAATCACCCGGTCGCCCATGGCGGCACACCTCCTCAAAGTCAATCATATGTTCTATTATACCACGGCCTGCGCCGCTGCACAAGAGAAAAACGCAGTCCCCTGAGAGAACGGAGGACTGCGTTTCGGGCTTACGGATGTTATTTGTGCAGCAGGGGGGACAGGGGCTTGTAGATGAGGAAGCAGATGCCCACATCCAGCAGGCCCTTGAACAGGGTAAAGGGGACGTTGAACACCAGCAGGCAGTTGAAGAGGGAATTGCCGGTGGGGACGTGGGCGATGGAGCCCATGATGGCCTCATACATCCCGATGATGCCCGTCATGGGCAGACCGTAGAGGACCTCGTAGGCCGGGTACACCACGAAATAGTTGGAAGGCAGGCTCACCAGCGCCATCAGCACGGCGCCCAGCAGGGAGCCCCACAGGGCCGATTTGCGGCTCTTATGCCGCCGGTACACAAGGCCCGCCACCAGCACGAACACGCTGCCCAGCAGGAAGTTGCTGAGCTCACCTACGCCTGCGCTGGAGCCGAAGGGCAGGTGCAGCAGATTCTTCACCAACTGGATCACCACGCCGTACACAGGTCCCAGCGAGAAGGTACCCAGCAGGGCGGGCAGATCCGACAGATCCAGCTTCACGAAGGAGGGGATCAGGGGGATGGAGAACTCGATGAACTGGAGGACGAAGGCCACGGCGCACAGCATGGCGGCCACGGCAAGGTGATGGGTCTTTTGCTTCTGAGTCATAAAAAAATACTCCCTTTTAATGTAGTAAACCCCCGGAAAGGCTTGCCTTCCAAGGTGTACGCATCAAAAAAGAGCATCACGAAAATGCCATACACGCCTTCTCTCATCCAGACTATACTGTCGGTACCGGGATCGCACCGGTTCATGCAGCTTGCGCCGCTTGCGGACTATACCGCCGGTGGGGAATCACACCCCGCCTCGAAGACAGCTATTCGGTTGTTTCCAAAGGATAGTATACGACATCCTGCGGCAAAATGCAACCCCCTGATTTGCAAATTAGATAAACAGAAAATATTTATTGTAAAACAATAAAAAATAGTTGACAAACAGAAATTATGCTGCTATGATAGGTACAACAAGGAAAGGAGTGAGCCTTATGAAAACCAAAACCATGACGAACCTGCTGCGACTGGTGCTGATAGCGGCAGCGGTGCTGTGCGGGATATTTTTCCTCCTGTTTCTGCCTTCTTATGGCAAGGAGATCGTGCAGGCGGACCCGGAGTTTGCGTGGGCCTACTGGCCGTGCCTGGTGTGGGCGTGGCTGTTTGCGCTGCCCATCTTCGGGGCCATGCTCCCCTGCTGGCGCATCTTCGGCAGCATCAGCGCCCCGGAGGGGGCCTTCACCCGGAAGAATTCCCGTGATATGCAGAGGATCTCTGTGCTGGCTTTTGCTGATGCGCTGGTCTTTCCGGCGGGGATGCTTACCATAGGCATTATGGGGGCGGGCAGCGCCCCGCTGACCATTGTGATTACGCCCATGGTGGTGTTCTGCTGTGCGGCGGTGGGGGTCGTGTGCTATGTGCTCAGCCGTCTCATCGGGGACGCCGCCGCTCTCCGTGAGGAGAACGACATGACCATTTAAGGAGGGCGGAGCATGATCGTATTCAATGTTGATGTGATGCTGGCCCGGCGGAAAATGAGTCTGACGGAGCTGTCGGAGCGGGTGGGCATCACCATGGCCAATCTCTCCATTCTGAAAACCGGCAAGGCCAAGGCGGTGCGGGTGGAGACGCTGAACAAGCTCTGCCATGCGCTGGACTGTCAGCCCGGCGATCTGTTGGAGTACCGGCCGGACGAGGAAGCCTGAAGAAAGTGAAAAGGGACAGGCGCTGCTGTGCAGCGCCTGTCCCTTTTTTGGCGGAATGAGGATCATTTACCCAACAAATGCTGCTCCACGCCGCCATAGAGATATTGGTAATTCCTGTGCATCATATTCTTGAAGAACGGCACCAGCAGCGCCAGATCCGCCGCCAGCCACGCCAGAGGATCGGCGGCGCACAGGGCGTAGAAGGCCAGCTCAGGGGACTGGGCGCTGACCACGCCGCCGGACAGCAGGGCCGGGAGGGTCAGGCAGATGGCCACACGGGCGATCAGCTCGGATGCTCCGGCCCACAGCACGAAGGGGGCTCGCTGGATGCCCTGCACGCAGTTGCGGACCACGAACAGAAAGCACAGCAGCAGGTACATGGAGAAGTCCACATACAGGAAGTGGTTGCCGAAGCGGATGGTGTCGGCGGTGACCTTGTCGGCGCTGAGGAAGATGTGGAGATATGCGCCGTCGATGGTCAGGAGCAGACCCAGCCCTACGGAGCAGACGCCGATGATGGCGGCCATGACCAGCCCCTGCAGGATGCCCTTGCGGATGCGGTGGGTGTACCCGGCACCCAGATTCTGGGCGGTGAAGCTGGTCATGGCGGCGCCAAGGCCGTTCACCGGGGTCATGATGAGGCTATTGAGCTTGTTGGCGGCGCCGAAGCCGTTCTGGGCGGCGTGGGACACCATCTGGCCGTCGATCATATCGAACTTCACCACCACGCTCTGCATGACGATGATGCCGATGGCCAGCACGGAGAACTGGAGGCCCAGCGGCACGCCCTGAACGATGTGACGCTTCAGATCCAGCCCGGTGATGCGCCAGTCCTCCTTGTGGAGCCGCAGGTCCGGGTACTTGGAAAAGGCATAGGCAAAGCAGGCCACGGTGCTGATGAGCTGGGCGGTGACGGTGGCTCCGGCGGCTCCGGCCACGCCCCAGCGCAGCACCAGAATGAACAGCAGATCCAGCGCCACATTCAACACCGTGGAGCCCAGCAGGAACAGCAGCGGCGTTACGGAGTCGCCCATGCTCCGCAGGAAGGAGCAGATGAAGTTATAAAACAGCTGGGCGCCGATGCCGGCGAAGATGATGCCGCAGTAGGTGTAGGCGGCCCGGTATACCTCCGGGTTCTCCGGCGTTACGTTGATCCAGGCCAGCATGGGGTCCAGCAGCACCAGCGCCAGAGCCGTCAGCAGCACCGTCAGCCCCGCCGACAGCACCAGCTGGGCGGCCATGGAGCGGCGCACACCGGCCTGATCCCGGCAGCCCACGCAGCAGGAGGTGATGACGCAGAACCCGGCGCTGACGCCGAAGGCGAATTGCAGGAAGATGAACACCAACGAGGTGGTGTCGTTGACGCCGGCCACCTCCTGCGCCGTCAGGGTTTGGCCCACGATGGCGGCGTCGCTGATGGTATACACCTGCTGCAGCAGGTACGACAGGATCACCGGCAGGGAGAACTGCAAAATGGTGCGCCAGCAGGTGCCGTGGGTCAGGTCCACCGGGTGGAACAGGTCACGAAGGGCCTGAAAAGGTTTTCTATTCTGAGATTTTTCCATAGTTTACGCTCTTTTCTCTCGCTTTTTCTACGACGGCAAATTATAGCCTGTTGGGCGGCGGAAGTCAAGTGGAGAAGGGATTGCAAACTTCACAGACTTCGTCATTTTAACCTAAAAATAGGTATATAAATTGACGAAATGCACAAATAAGACGGGCGGCATACTTGGGTCGGGACGAGCATATAGTGGAGCATCACAGAGGAAAGGGCGTGGAGCGTGTGGACGAGGCATACGCCATCCGGCGGTATCAGCAGGCGGCGGCTCTGCTGCCGCTGCGATGGCAGCGGCTGTGCCGTCAGGTGCCGGAGGAGCAGCAGGCGGAGGCGGAGGAGCTGCGGCTGCGAGCCGGGCAGACGTTGACGCTGCTGCTGCGGGGAGGGGAGGTGCCGGCGGCACGGGAGCGGCCCTACCCGGTGGTGACTCAAACGGAGCTGGAGCAGCTGTGCGACGGGGTGACGGACTACTCCCGGTATGCGGCGGCGGATACCCTGAGCCGGGGGTATCTCACGGCACGGGGCGGCTTCCGCATCGGCGTGTGCGGTACGGCGGTGCTGCGGGACGGGGTCAACACCAATCTGCGGGATATCTCCTCCGTCACCATCCGTATCGCACGGGAGCAGCCGGGGCTTTCGACGGAGGTGCTGCCCCAGCTGTTCCGGGAGGGCAGCTTTTGCAGCACACTTCTTCTGGCCCCGCCGGGGCTGGGCAAGACCACCCTGCTGCGGGATCTGATCCGGGGACTGTCCGACGGTGCAGAGGGCGTCCCACCTCATCGGGTGGCGGTGGTGGACGAGCGGGGGGAGATCGCCGTTATGTTTCAGGGCATCCCCCAGATGGCGCTGGGCAGCCACACCGATGTGCTGGACGCCTGTCCCAAGGCGCTGGGCATCCCCATTCTGCTGCGGTCGGCCAACCCGCAGGTCATTGCCGTGGACGAGATCACTGTTCGGGAGGATCTGATGGCCATGTCCGCTGCCGCCAACTGCGGGGTGCGGTTTCTGGCCACCATCCATGCTGCTGACCGGCGGGAGCTGGGGCGAAGGCCGCTGTTTTCCCATCTGCTGAAGGAGAAGGTCTTTGAAAAGCTGGTGACCATCCGGCGGGAGGAGGGGCAGCGGCAGTATCTGGTGGAGGAGCTGTGGTAAGGGACGTGCTGGGGAGCCTTCTGCTGCTGGGAGGCGCCCTGTGGCTGTGGCTGGGACTGGTACAGGCCCAGCGGCGGCAGCTGCGGCTGCTGGAGGAGCTGGCGGCGTCGCTGGAGCAGATGGCCTCCGCCATTCGCTTCCGGCGGGAGACGCTGCTCCGGCTGCTGGCGGCTCAGCGGCAGCGCCCATTGGCGGGACCGTACTATGGAGCGGTGCTGGCGGCGCTGGAGGAGGGCATCTCTCTTCCGGCGGCATGGCGGCAGGGCTTTGCGGCTCTCTCCGGGGAGGGTGGCCGTATCCTGCGGCGGCTGGAGCCGGAGGGGGACGAGCAGAGGATATTGGGTGAGCTGACATGGGCCGCCGGGGAGCTGACGGAACTGCGGAGAGGACTGGAGCAGGAGAGCCGCCAGCGGGAAAAGCTCTGGTTTGCGGGGCTGTTTTCCGGGGCGGGCCTGCTGCTGATCCTGCTGATTTGAGGACGAGCAATGGATGTGGACCTGATTTTCAAGATCGCAGCGGTGGGGATCCTGGTGGCGGTGCTGAACCTGCTGTTGGTACGCAGCGGCCGGGAGGAGCAGGCTATGATGACCACGCTGGCCGGTCTGGTGGTGGTACTGATGATGCTGGTGCAGCAGATCAGCGACCTGTTCCAGCTGGTCAAGACGCTGTTTGGGTTATAAGAGATGGAGGCTGTATGGCAGATCGTGGCGTTGGGACTGCTGGGCGCCGTGCTGGCCGCTTTGCTGAAAAAGCACACGCCGGAGCTGGCGCTGCTGCTGGCCGTGGCGGTATGCGGGGCGGCGGCGCTGGCAGCCGTCCGTGGCGTGCGGGAGGTATGGGCCTTTCTGGAGGACCTACTGGCGGCGGTGGAGATCTCCTCCACGCTGTTTCTCCCCCTGCTGAAAACGGCGGGCATTGCCGTAGTGACCCGCATCGGCGCAGATCTGTGCCGGGATGCCGGGGAGAGCGCTGTGGCCTCGGCGGTGGAGATGGCCGGGGCCATGGGGGCGCTGCTGGCGGTGCTGCCCCTGATGCAGGCGGCGTGGGAGGTGCTGCGGTCGCTGCTGTAAGGGCGGTGTGGCTGGTGTGCCTGCTGCTTCTGGCGATGGTACCTGCGTGGGCGGCGGACCTGCCGCAGGAGGTGACGGACGCAGCTCCCCCGGCGGCGGAGGAGCTGGAGGGAAAGGACTTCTCCGGCGGCGTCGCCGCTCTGCTGGAGCAGGGGACGACTCTTCTGGGGGAGGCTCTGCGGGAGAACCTGCGGGGAGCGGTGCTGATCTTAGGGGTGGTGCTGCTGTGCGGGGCGGCGGATGCCGTGCTTCGCACCCCGGAGAGCCCCATGCGCCGTTTTTTGCCCATGGCCGGGGCGGCGGCCATTGCGGTGCTGTCGCTGGGCAGCATGAAGAGCCTGCTGGGGCTGGGGACCCAGACCATCGAGGAATTGGACGTGTTCTCCAAGGCGCTGCTGCCGACGCTGGCCGCCGCTGTGGCCGCCGGAGGGGGCGCCGTTACCGCCGGAACGGGACAGGTCATCGCCGTGTGCTTTGCCGATGCCCTCATTACCCTCATCCGGGGACTACTGCTGCCTATGACGTACTTTTTGGCGGCGGCGGCCACGGCGGATGCCATGCTGCCCCGGCACGGGCTGGGGACCGTCGCCAAGGCGGCCAGCCGGGTGGTGACGTGGCTTTTGACGGGCTCACTGGTGCTGTTTACCGGCTACCTGACCCTGTCCGGGGCCGTCAGTACCTCGGCAGACGCACTGACGGTGCAGGTGACCCGCTCCGCCGTAGGGGCCCTGCCGGTGGTGGGGCGCATCCTCTCCGATGCGGCGGGCAGTGTGCTGGCCGGGGCGGGCGTGGTGAAAAACGCCATCGGCGTATTTGGTCTGCTGGGGGTGCTGGCGGCGTGTCTGGGACCCTTTGTACGTCTGGGGGTGCAGTATCTTTTGTACAAGCTGACGGCGTTTCTGGCGGGGATGACCGCCGCTCCGGAGCTGGCGAAGCTCATCGATGCGCTGGGTGGCGTGTTCGGCCTGATGCTGGGTATGACCGGAAGCTGCGCCCTGCTGCTGCTCATCTCCATCTCCTCGGCCATTCTGGTGGTGACGCCATGATGGAAACGCTGCGAGGGTGGCTGCTGGGCCTGACCGCTGCGGCGCTGGCGGTGTCCCTGCTGACGGCGATGCTGCCCAAGGGGGAGACCATCCGCCGCATCGCCGGGCTGGCGGGAGGACTGATCCTGCTGCTGGCGGTGGTGCAGCCACTGCTGCGGGTGCGGTGGGAGGAGCTGACGTGGCGGTACGAGACGTATCAGCGGGAGATGGACCGGCAGACGGAGGCGTATCAGGCGGCCTATGTCAATAGCCTGTCCGGGGACATAGCCGACCGCACCGCCGCATATATATCGGAAAAAGCGGCGTCGCTGGGCATCGACTGCCGGGCGCAGGTGGAGGTTCGCACGGAGGATGGCCTGCCCCTGCCCTATGGGGCGTCGCTGGACGTGGAAAGGGATCAGGTGCTGTCGGACTACATGGCGCAGGAGCTGGGTATCCCGGCCTCCCGCCAGAGCTGGCGGCCGGAGGAGTGAGGGATGGACAGGGAAAAGCTGAGGGATATCTTCCGGAAATACCGGGCCGTGGGGCTGGTGCTGCTGGCGGGCCTTTTGCTGCTGCTTCTGCCCACAGGCAAGAGCAGCAGACAGGAGCGGCAGACGAGCGACGATACCCAGCTCTATTCGCTGGAGGAGACGGAGCGGCGCATGGCCCAGCTGCTGGGCAGAATGAGCGGCGTGGGCCGGGTACAGGTGATGCTGAGCTTAAAGACCGGCCCCACCCTCCAGCTGGCCCAGGACATGGATCTGGAGCAGGAGGAGGACAGTCTGCGGCAGCGGAGCCAGCCGGTGACGGTGAACCGGGGCAGCGGCTGGCAGGAGGCGCTGGTGACCCGGCAGGACTACCCGGTGTATCAGGGAGCGGTGGTGGTGTGTCAGGGGGCCGGCAGCAGTGCCGTGCGTCTGGCGGTGACGGAGGCCGTGGCGGCGCTGACGGGGCTGTCCACGGAGAAGATCACAGTGGTGCAATGGGAACAATAACAGGAGGGACGGACATGAAAACGGTGTGGAAACGGCGAGGTGTGGCGGCGGCGGTACTGCTGCTGGTGTGCGGTGCGGTGTACATGAACTGGCGGTACAGCGACAGCGTCAAGGATAACAAGGTGCTGGGCCAGTCGGAGTTGGTCAACGCCAATGAGGAGACGGCAGGAGATCCGGCCCCGGCGGAGGACGATTATTTCGCCACGGCACGGCTCAGCCGCAAGCAGGCACGGGACAACGCCATCCATATGCTGCAGGAGGCGGAGAACGACGAAAACGCCGAGGAGAGTGTTCTCAACGAGGCATCCCGGACCTTGCAGGTGCTGGCGTCGTACACGGTGGCCGAGTCCCAGATCGAGAGTCTGGTGACGGCCAAGGGCTACGCCGACTGCGTGGTGTTCATGGGGGAGGACAGCGTCAGCGTGGTGGTGGCGGCTCCGGAGACGGGACTGAACACGGCGGACGTGGCTCGCATCAAGGACATTGTGGTCAACGAGACGGACTACACCCCGGAGCAGATCAAGATCATGGAGGCAAATTAGTGGTTGTATTTTCCCGCTGCCGATGGTATAATACCAATGATTCGAATATACCAAAAGAACGGGAGTAAGATTGCTATGGCTGAAAATAAAGAGTATATCACCCGTCAGGAGAGCATGGGTACCATCCAGATCTCCGAGGATGTGGTGGCGTCCATCTCCAGCTCTGTGGCGCTGGAGACGGAGGGCGTGGGCGGCCTGCTCAACGCCAATATGGCGGATCTGGTGGGCGGCAAGAAGATGACCGCCAAGGGCGTCCGGGTGGAGATGGCCGAGGACGGCGTGGTGGTGAACCTGTTTCTCATGATCCGCTACGGTTTTGCCATCGCTGAGGTGGCTCAGAAGGTCCAGAACGCCGTCTATTCGGCGCTGGAGGGCATGACCGGCTTCCCGGTGAAGGCGGTCAACGTCCATGTGGGCGGCATCAGCTTCGACTGAGCAGACATAGGATACGAGAGAAAAGGACGAAACGGGTATGACACGCAACACGGCACGGGAGATCGCCGCCCATCTGGCGTATGAATGGAATTTTACGGACCTCCCGGTGGGGGAGTTTCTGGACCGGCGGCTGGCGCCGGAGTTCTTTGCGGAGCTGGCGCCGGAGTGCGGGCTGTACGCCGACGCCCCCAACGCCAAGCAGGCACAGTATATCCGCCGTCTGGTGGCGGGCGTGGCGGACCATGCGGCGGAACTGGACGACTACATCGCCCGGTACGCACAGGGCTGGCGTTTCGAACGCATCCCGCTGATGGCCTCCGCCGTCATGCGGGTGGCCATGTATGAGATCCTGTATATGCCGGATATCCCCCACGGTGTGGCCATCAGTCAGGCGGTGCAGATCGCCGGCAAGTACGAGTCCGCCGAGGTGGTGAAATTCATCAACGGCATTCTGGCCAGCTTCCTGCGGGAAGAGGTCAAGGACTGACACATCACAGGCAGAGCAGGTGCGCTTGCTCTGCCTGCACTGTATTCTGCGGAAGGAGGAAGCGATGGAAGGCCAGATCTATACCGTATCGGAGGTCAACGGCTTCATCAAAAACGTCATTGACGGCATCCCTCAGCTCTCCGGCATCTACATCCGGGGGGAGCTGTCCAACTATAAGATATACCCCTCCGGGCATCACTACTTCACCCTGAAGGACGGGGAGGGCGCTCTGCGGTGCGTCATGTTCAAGGGCAGCGCCATGAAGCTGCGGTTCCGGCCGGAGAACGGGATGCAGGTCATCGCCTATGGCCGCATCAGCGTGTTCCCACGGGACGGGGCCTATCAGCTCTACTGCTCCCAGCTGTCGCCGGACGGCGTGGGGGATCTGTATGTGGCCTTTGAACAGCTGAAGGACAAGCTGTACCGGGAGGGACTGTTCGACGAGGGACACAAGAAGCCTCTGCCCCGATATCCCCAGCGCATCGCCATCGTCACCAGCTCCGCCGGGGCGGCGATCCACGACATGATCCGCATCCTGCGGCGGCGCTACCCCATTGCCAGGGTGCTGCTGCTGCCGGTGCGGGTACAGGGCGTGGAGGCTCCGCCGGAGATCGTAGGGGCCATCCGCTACGCCAACCGCTGGAAGCTGGCGGACGTGCTCATCACCGGCCGGGGCGGCGGCTCCATGGAGGACCTATGGGCCTTCAACGACGAGCGGGTGGCACGGGCCATCTACGCCTCAGAGATCCCGGTGATCTCCGCCGTAGGCCATGAGCCGGATGTGACCATTGCCGACTTCGTGGCGGACCGCCGGGCCTCCACCCCCAGCAACGCCGCTGAAATCGCCGTGCCGGACATGGCGGAGCTGCTGCAGCGGCTGGACAGCTTCCGCAGTCGTATGGCGCAGGGGACGCTGAACGGGCTGGAGCGGCAGGAGCGGCGGCTGAAGGCACTGGCGGAGAAGCGGGTGCTGACAGACCCGCTGGCCTTTGTGCAGGATAAGCGGCTCCAGCTGGACTATGTGCAGCAGAAGCTGCTGACGGCGGCCAATGCTCAGTGGCAGGAGGAGCAGCGGCGCTTTGCGGCACTGGCGGCCAAGCTGGATGCCCTGAGCCCCCTGAAGGTGCTGGGCCGGGGCTACGCCATGGCCCGGACGGAGGACGGCGCAGTGCTGCGGACGGCGGCGCAGGTGCAGTCCGGGGATACCATTCATTTGCGGCTGGCGCAGGGCGGCCTGCGCTGCACGGTAACGGAAAAGGAGGAAGCGTGATGGCAGACAAGACCTTTGAAGAGAATATGACCCGGCTGGAGGAGATCGTCACCCGGCTGGAAAAGGGGGACGTGCCTCTGAGCCAGTCCCTGTCCCTGTTCGAGGAGGGGACCCGGCTGGCGGCAGCCTGCCGCACGGAGCTGGATCAGGCGGAGCAGCAGGTGGTGCGGCTGATGAAGGGCCCCGACGGCGCTCCGGTGGAAACGGAATTTGCAAGCGAGGAATGACCATGGATTTTTACACCCGATATGCCGCCTATCAGGCGGCCATTGAGCAGTATCTGGAGGGACTTTTCTCCACGGACAAGCCCTATGGAAGATTGCAGGAGGCCATGCGGTACAGCCTTCTGGGCGGCGGCAAGCGCATTCGCCCGGTGCTGACGCTGGAGATGGCCCGTCTGGGTGGGATAGACTGGCACCTGGCCCTGCCCTATGCCTGTGCGCTGGAGCTGGTCCACACCTACTCCCTCATTCACGACGACCTGCCCTGTATGGATGACGACGATCTGCGGCGGGGAAAGCCTACCTGCCATAAGGCCTACGGCGAGACACTGGCGGTGCTGGCGGGGGACGCCCTCCAGCCGGAGGCCTTCCGGCTTATTGCCGAGGCTCCCTGTATGTCGGCGGAGAGCCGGGTGGAGGCCATCCGGGTGCTGTCCCACGCCGCCGGCGCCGACGGTATGGTGGCCGGTCAGGTGATCGATACCCTGTGCGGTGTATCCACCCAACAGGAGCTGACGGGGATGTACCGGCTGAAAACCGGGGTCATGATCTCGGCGGCGGCGGAATTGGGCTGCGTGGCGTCGGGGATGCCGGCCACCATGCGGCAGCAGGCCATCGCCTTTGCCGACAAGCTGGGCTTGGCCTTTCAGATCCGGGACGATATGCTGGATGTGGTGGGCGACGAGGCTGTGTTCGGCAAGCCCATCGGTTCCGATCGAGAGGAGGGGAAGGTCACCTTCGTGGACGTGCTGGGGCTGGAGGGCTGCCGCACGGCCGTGGAGGAGTGTACCCGCCGGGCCGAGGAGGCCATCCTCCCGTGGCCGGATCACGACTTCCTGTTGACGCTGGCTCACTCGCTGGAGGAGAGAAAGAAGTAAGGGATCGATAAAAAGGATCGGTAAATAAAATACCCCGCCAGTCAGGCGGGGTATTTTGCTGCCGATGGGAGGAGTGGAAACTCATGGCGGCGGCTCCCGTGGCGCAGAAGCAGCGCACCACCTTTGCCGTGGCCGCCGCACCGGCGGCCACGGCAAAGGGCCGGCCTTCTGTCCCGGCCGGCAGGGCGCTCAGCAGGGCGGAGATGGCGGACATCATGGCGATGTTGGCCGCCAGCGCATACCATAGAGCGGCGGGATTCGCAAATAAAATCTCCTTTGGGGTGAAGGAGGTCGGGATACGGGGCGTTTGGCGGCGGGGGTTGACAGCGGCGAGAGGGTGTGGTACATTTGAAACAAATGTTCTGGACGAAAGGGACGGATGCAGGCAGGGGGCGGAGAGATGTATTTCGACTATGGTGAGACGGAGCTTCAGTATCTGCGGAGCAGAGACAAGCGGATCGGGGAGGTCATCGACCGGGTGGGGATGATCCGGCGGGAGGTGGACCCGGATCTGTTCGCCGCCGTGGTACACCACATCGTGGGGCAGCAGATCTCCACCAAGGCGCAGGCCACCGTCTGGCGGCGGATGCAGGAGGCGCTGGGGACCGTGGACGCCGGGAGCGTACTGGCGGCGGGACCGGAGGGCTTGCAGGCGCTGGGTATCAGCGGGCGCAAGGCGGCCTACATTACGGACTTTGCCCTCCGGGTTCAGAGCGGAGCCTTCGACCCGGAAACGGTGCGGGAGAGCAGCGATGCGGAGGCCATCCGGCAGCTGTGTACCCTGAAGGGCGTGGGGGTGTGGACGGCGGAGATGATCCTGCTGTTCTGCCTGCAAAGGCCGGATATTTTCAGCTATGACGATCTGGCCATCCAGCGGGGACTGCGGATGGTGTATCACCACCGGCAGGTGGGCCGGGAGCTGTTTGAGAAGTATCGGCGGCGGTACAGCCCCTATGGCAGCGTGGCCAGTCTCTATTTGTGGGCGGTGGCCGGAGGTGCTGTGCCGGAGCTGCGGGACTATGCGCCGCAGGGAAAGAAAGGGGCGAAGTGATATGACAGCGTGGCAGAGCTATGCTTCCCCGGTGGGGGAGCTGCTGCTGGCGGCGGACGAGGAGGGCCTGACGGGCCTGTGGTTGGCGGGGGAGAAGTATTTCCCGGGCGTACCGGAGGACGCTCCGCAGGAGACGCCGGTGCTGGAGGAGACCAAGCGGTGGCTGGATATCTATTTTGCGGGCAGGGAGCCGGACTTCCTGCCGCCGCTTCATCTGGCAGGCTCCCCCTTCCGGCAGGAGGTGTGGGCGCTGCTGCGGCAGATCCCCTACGGCGAGACCACCACCTATAGGGCGCTGGCGGAGGCCGTGGCCCGGAAGCGGGGGCTGCGGCGGATGTCGGCCCAAGCGGTGGGTGGCGCTGTGGGACACAATCCCATCTCCATCATCGTCCCCTGTCATCGGGTGGTGGGCAGCGCCGGTAGTCTCACCGGCTATGCCGGGGGACTGGAGCGCAAGGTGCAGCTGCTGAGGCTGGAGGGTGTGGACATGAGCCGCCTGTATGTCCCCAAGAAGGGGACGGCCCTGTAAGGAGGAGCGATATGGAGATCAAGAAGCTGGATCCCGTCCAGTGGCGGGGGTATGGCTTCACGGCACGGTATCAGACCGGAGGCTGCTGGGATATCGTCCCGGTGGAGGATGGATTCCGGATGGAGCACCATTCCTTCGGAAAGGTGGAGGAGCGGTCCTTCAAAGACGCCCTGTTCGGGGAGTGGCTGGAGGCTCCGGTGGTGTACGGCGCTTTTCAGGATGGAGAGCTGCTGGGCATTGCGGAGGGCTCTCCGGAGTCGTGGAACCACCGATGGCGCATCAGCAATCTGTGCATTTTTCAGGAGAAGCACCGGCGCTGCGGCGTGGCCACCGCTCTGATGGAGAAGATGCTGGAGGAGGCGGCCCCCATGCGGATGGCGGTGCTGGAGACACAGACCTGCAACGAGCGGGCCATTGCCTTTTATCGGAAGTGCGGGTTTGAGATCATCGGCTTCGACCTGTACGCCTACACCAATCACGACCCGGAGGCCCACGAGGTGCGGCTGGAGATGGGAAAGAAGCTCACATGAAAAAGAGATGCCGTATGCCACTGGCATACGGCGTCTCTTCTTCATGTATGGGGGATCACAGGGAGGCAAAGATGCAGCTGCCGGTCTTTTTCACCCAAAGGGACAGCACGGCGGAGAGGATCAGCACCAGCGCCGTGACGACGGAGAGATAGAGCAGCGGGTCCAAGCTGCCGATGCCTGTCAGCAGATAGAGGGCGCCGGGGATCATAGCCACGGCCCAACCGCTGAAGAGGGAGAGGGCCACGCAGGCACTCTGCTTGATGGGGACCACCTCGTTGGTCCAGCTGAGGTTGGGCATTTTCAGGCCCAGGAACAGGCCCAGCAGAGCCATCAGCAGGGCATAGGACAGGGCGGTGACGGCGATGAACAGCAGCTCCAGAGGGGAACCGGGGTACACCGCCAACAGGCACACAAGGCACAGCAGCATAGGCGGCACGGTAATCAGCAGCTGGAGCCGCAGCTTGGCCCGCAGCACCTGCCACGGGGATACCGGCAGAGACTGGGCCAGCCAGAGCTGCTTGCCCTCCAGCGAGACGGAGGGGGCGGTGGTGTCGTTCATGGCGCTGAGCAGGCACAGGACGAAGGCCAGCAGCACCGGCATGGCACCGGATCTTTCAGGGAAGGACTGCGACACCAGCTCCAGCAGCTCCCGGCCCTGCCACAGGAGGAAGCCGGAGGCCAGCACCAGAAACAGCGTGCCGAAGCCGCAGTTGAGCATATAGTTGGCGCTGGAGGTGAAGCGGCGCAGCTCCCGGTCCAGCAGGGCGGAGGAAATGCTCCGGCACCGGACGGCCTTGGCCCGGTAGACCTTGCGGCCCACATGGCCGGAGGCCGTGGCGATGGAGAGGAAGCTGCGGGAGAGCAGCAGCCACGTCAGGCCGAACAGCACGGCGATGGCCGCCGTCAGAAGCAGCATGGACAGAGGATCGCCGGCGCCCGCCTGACCGAAGAGGTACACGGGGTAGGCGGAGGAGTGGACCTTGTCGCCGTAGAGGACGATGTTTTGCAGCAGCTCCGTCAGCAGGGAGTTGGCTTTGAAGGAGAAGAAATAGTAGTACAGGCCGAAGAACACCAGCGACAGCACCACGGTGACGAAGCTTTTGTTCTTCAGCTTCAGGCTGACCTTGGCCACCACCCAGCCCAGCAGGCAGGAGATGGCCATGACGAACAGGGAGATCAGCAGCAGGAACAGAACGCCCGCCAGCAGGTGCAGCGGGGCGGCGGACACCGTCGCCCAATAGACGATGATGGCCGGCAGCACCACCACACCGGAGTACATGAGGCCCATGAGGTACACCCCCAGCAGCCGGGCGGCGATGAGGGTATTCACCGGAATGGGGAGGGAGAGCATCTGGTCATTGTCCTTGGGCAGGTAGAGGCTGGAATAGGTGGTGAACACGCTGCCGAAGGCACCCAGCAGGATGGCCATAAGGCCCATGATGGCAAAGTAAAACCAGCTCATGCCGACCTTCGCCATATCCTGACACATGGCAAGGGACAGAAGGGTGAACATCCCGCCGATGATACCCACCATGATGATAACGAAGAATACGATGTAGCCCACGGTGGCCGCCTTGGAGCGGGCCCGGTTCTTCTTGGCATCGTAGAGGTAGGCACGGAAGATCTCCGTCAGCTGCTTTTTGACAAGAAGCTTCAGCATGACTCGCCCTCCAGCTCCAGAAAGACCTCCTCCAGAGAGTCGTCGCCCTTGACCTCCTCCATGGTGCCGGAGCGGATCAGCTTGCCGCCACGGATGATGGCTACCTTGTCGCAGAGCTTCTCCGCCACCTCCAGCACGTGGGTGGAGAAGAAGATGGCGCCGCCTGCGTCGCAGAACTCCCGCATCATGCCCTTGAGCAGATGGGCGGCCTTGGGGTCAAGACCCACAAAGGGCTCATCCATGATGATGAGATGGGGCTGGTGGAGCCATGCGGAGATGATGGCCAGCTTCTGCTTCATGCCGTGGGAGTAGGAGGCGATGGGCTGAGCCAGATCGTCCGTCAGCTCGAAGCGGGCGGCGTAGTCGTGGATGCGCTGCCCGCGCACCTCCGAACTGACGCCGAAGATGTCAGCGATGAAGTTGAGATACCGGATGCCGGTCATGTAGTCGTACAGGTCGGGGTTATCGGGGATATAGGCCAGCTCCCGCTTGCAGGCGATGGGGTCGGTGCGGATGGATTTGCCGCCGATGGTGATCTCCCCGGCGTCGAATTGCAGGATGCCCACCACGGAGCGGAGAGTGGTGGTCTTACCGGCGCCGTTGTGGCCGATGAAGCCGTAAATTTCGCCGGGGGCGATGTGCAGGGACAAATCGTCCACGGCTTTCTTTTCACCATAGACCTTGGTCAGATGTTGGATGTTCAGCATAATAATGATCCTCATAGTCCGTAGAGATGGGTAGGAATGATAGACATACGATGTAGTGTGTGATGGATACTATAACTGACATGACGGAAAATGTCAATGTGCGGCGGCGGAAGAGGGGAAAAAGGACGCCCGGAGGATACCCTCCGGGCGTCCCTTTTTTACTTGCGGAGGGGCATCAGTCGATGTCCAGATAATTCTTCACCAGAGCCTGCAGCAGCTCGTCCCGATCCACCTTGCAGATGAGGGTGCGGGCGGAGTTGTGGTTGGTGATGTAGGTGGGGTCCTCGGACAGGATGTAGCCCACGATCTGGTTGATGGGGTCGTAGCCCTTCTCCTTCAGCGCCTCGTAAACGGTGGTCAAAACGTGATGAATTTGCACGGATTTGTCCTGTGCGGCGTTGAATTTGCGGGTGAAATCTTCCATGGGAACATACCTCCTTCCGTACTCTGTTACTCATTATACGGCTTTTTTCCCGTTCTGTAAAGAGGGAAAGCGGTAAATGACGGTTCTTTTATTTTCCCCGCAGCTCGGCGCCCACGTGCTTTGCCAGCCGCTTCACGGCGGAGGCGGCGCAGGCCTCGATCTCCTGAGAGGTCAGGGTCTTTTCCGCAGAACCGATGGTCAGACGCAGGGTCACGGACTTCTTGCCCTCCGGCACCTGCTTGCCCCGGTACTCGTCCACAAAGGATACGCCGTGGAGCAGCTCGTGGCGCTTTTCCAGAATAGCGTCCCGCATAGCATCCCACCGGGTCTCGCCGTCCACCAGCACCGACACGTCGTAGTCCGTCATGGGGTACTCCGGCAGATGGGTGAAGGTGTTGGTGCGGGAGCGGAAGGGGATCAATGCGTCCATATCCAGCTCCAGCAGCATCACCGCCAGATTCTTGATGCCGCACTCCATGGACACCTTCTTGCTCAGCAGGGCCAGATCACCGATGCGCTCCTCTCCCAGATACAGGTTCAGCCACACCACGGTGTCGGCCCACACGGGCTTTTCCACCTGACGGAGGGTATAGGCCTCCATATGGGTGTAGCGGGGCATGGCCTCCACCACGCCCTTGGCCCGGCGGAACAGGGTAGTGATGTCCTTGTCGCTGCCCACGAAGGCGGCGCCCAGATGCTTGCGCTGGGAGGGCAGCTTCTCCCGTTCATCGTAGGGAGTGGTGTAGTTCTCGTCCCGGAATACCTGCGCCGTTTCAAAGAGGGAGAAGTCGGTGAAGTAGCGCTCGTTCTTCACCACTGCCTTGCAGAGATTGGGCAGCAGGGAGGAGCGGATCATCTTCTCCGTGGGGGAGGGGGGCGTGGATAGGGACAGGATGCCGGTGGTGTCCTGCAGGATGGCTTTTACATACTGCTCGTCCATCCACGGGTAGGTGAAAATTTCCTGTAGCCCGCAGCGGATGGCCAGATACTCCTTGATGCGCCGCTCCAGATCCTTATCCAGCTGGTTGATGGCCCCGTCGAAGGAGGTGGTGATGGGGGCGGCCTCGAAGTTCTCGTAGCCGTACATCCGGGCTACCTCCTCCATAATGTCCGCCTGAATGGACACGTCGCCGGTGGAGCGCCAGGAGGGAACGGTGACGTGCATGGTGTCGCCGCTGAAGGAGGTGGTAAAGCCCAGCAGGCCCAGCTTATGGGATACATCCTCCTGCGTCAGAGGCTTGCCCAGACGGCGTTCCAGCCAGCTGAGAGCCACGTCCAGCTCCTTGCAGGCCATGGGGGCGGGGTAGTGGTCCACAAGGCCCGTGAACTGCACCTCCGGATACAGCTGGCGGAACAGCTCCGCCGCCAGCTCCAACGCCTGATCGCAGCGCTGGGGGTCGATGGCCTTTTCATAGCGGGAGGAGGCCTCGGTGCGGTTATCGTACCGCAGAGCCGTCCGGCGGACGCCGGCGGCGTTGAAGTTGGCTACCTCCAGAATGACCTTGTGGGTGGTGGGCAGGATGGAATCCTTGGCGCCGCCCATGACGCCCGCCAGCGCCACCACACCGGCATCGTCGGCAATGACCAGATCGTCGGCGGAGAGGGAGAGATCCTTGCCGTTGAGCAGCAGCAGCTTTTCGCCCTCCTGCGCCCGGCGGACGATAATATGGCCTTGAATGTTGTCGGAGTCGAAGGCATGGGTGGGCTGGCCGGTGGCCAGCATCACATAGTTGGTGATATCCACCAGCGCATTGATGGGCCGCATCCCCGCACGCCACAGGCGGCTCTGCATCCAGAAGGGGGAGGGCTTGACGCACACGCCGGTGAGCTCGGCCCCGATGTAGCGGGGGCAGCGCTCCGGGTCCTCCACCGTCACCGTCAGTCCGCCGGCGGGCAGATCACGGGGGAAGGGGCGGAACCGGGACAGGGGCAGCCCGTACAGGGCGGCGATCTCACGGGCCAGACCGTAGTGGCCCCACAGGTCGGGGCGGTTGGTCATGGACTTGTTGTCGATCTCCAGAATGATGTCGTGGAGATCCAGCGCATCGGCAATGGAGGTGCCGGCGGGTACGTCAAAGGCACTGAGATCCAGAATGTGGGCCTCCTCGTCGGTGGGGAACAGATCCCCCAGACCGATTTCCGAGGCGGCGCAGATCATGCCGTAGCTCTTGACGCCCCGCAGCTTGGATTCCTTAATTTCCACCGGCTCACCCTCACCGTGCCAGCGGCACAGGGCGCCGGGGCAGGCCACGGCCACCCGCATCCCGGCGGTGAGGTTGGTGCCGCCGCAGACGATCTCCCGGATGTCGCCGCCGCCGATGTCCGTTTTGCAGATCCGCAGCTTGTCGGCGTTGGGGTGGGGGCAGACCTCCGTCACCACGCCCACCAGCATATGCTCGAAGCGCTTGGACAGATCCTCGGCGCCCTCTACCTCCACGGTGGACATGGTCAGGTCATAGGCCAGACGGGTCAGGTCCATATCCTCCGGGAGCTTTACATAATCCTTGATCCAATTCAGTGAAACTTTCATGTGTCGTACCCTCCCTTAATGGAACTGACGCAGGAACCGGAGATCGGCGCTGTGGAACAGGCGGACATCGTCCACGCCGTAGCGCATCATCACCAGCCGGTCCAGACCGATGTTGACATAGAAGCCGGTGTATTCATCCGGATCCAGCCCCGCCGCCCGCAGGACATTGGGGTGGGGCGTGCCGCCGGGCATGATCTCGATCCAGCCCACGTGCTTGCACACGCTGCAGCCCTTGCCGCCACAGACCAGACAGCCCATGTCGATCTCGAAGCCGGGCTCCACGAAGGGAAAGAAGCCCGCACGCATCCGCACAGGGACGTCCCGGCCGAATACCTTGGAGAGGATGCTCTTGATCATCACCTTGCCGGAGGCGAAGGTGAAGTCCTTGTCCACGATGAGGGCCTCATACTGGAAGAAGGCACGCTCGTGGCGGGCATCGGTGGTCTCGTTGCGGTACACCCGGCCGGGGTACACGAAGCGGTAGGGGGGCTTGTGGGTCTGCATATACCGCACGGAGCCGCCGGTGAGGTGGGGACGCAGGCAGAGCTTATCCCAGCACTCGCCCTTGTCGTGGCCCTCCAGCCAGTAGGTGTCCATGCTCTCACGGGCGGGGTGGTTGGGGGGGAAGTTCAGATTGTCGAAGCCGTACAGCTCACTGGTAATGTCGGACTCCTCAAAGATCTCGAAGCCCATGGAGCGGAAGGCATCGTTGAGGTCGTAGCACATCTGGGTGATGGGGTGCAGGCCACCGGACGGAGGCAGGATGCCGGGGACGGAGATATCGAAGTCCGGCGATACCTCGGAGGCCTTCAGCTTCAGCTCCTCCCGCCGCTGATCCAGCAGCGCCGTCAGCTGGGCCTTGGCCTGATTCACCGCCTTGCCCATCTCCGGCCGCAGGGCGGCGTCCAGCTTGGGCAGTTCCTTCAGCAGCCCCGTCAGGCTGCCCTGCTTGCCCAGCAGCAGGGCCTTGACCTCCTGCAGCTCCGCTTCGCTGCGGACGGCGGCGATGCGGTCCCTGCCCTCCTGCAGCAGTTGTGTCAGTTTTTCTTTCATCGGTAATGATTCCTCCTTGTATTATGGGGTGGAAGTTTTTAGAGTTTCCCTGCAAAGACTGTGCTGCAGGGGATGCTGCGGGCCGGTTCTCGAAAAGCTCCGGCCACAGCCCTTTGCGGATTTGTATCGGTAATAGCACAAGGTTGTAATGCGGAGTGGTCTGCCTAGAAAAGCTTCCGCATAAATCTGCAAATGCGCTGCCATAGGGAGGGATGGGAGCATTCGGATGCGCCGCCGTCCGGTGCGGCCTTGATTGCGTGCGGTTCGCTGTCTGCCTGACACGGCTGGCTTTCTCCGCCGGATGCGCTGCCAGCCGGTGTGGCTGCGGGTAAGCGCATCTTGTAGCCTGTCCGACATATCTGATCTGCTCTGCTCGTTCTCAGAGCAAGTGGATACCGATTCTCCGGCAATTTCCTGCCGAGACGCCAACTTAGGGACAGGCCAAAGGCAAAATGCGCCGAGCCATCCGGCGTAGAGCAATAAACAGTTCTTTGGCCTTCCCCGTTGCCGTCGAGATCATATTCTTCCGACCAAGTCTCGATGATCTCTTCCGTAATTTTTTCTTTTTTCAGTACCCTGGTTGCGCTGACATATAGTCCGCCTGTTTTTATGATGCAGGATGACAGCTCCTCCGGGCAGTAACCAGTATTAAAAATATATACTTCGTACTGCCAATTGGCATCATGGCTATTTCCGTCTGATTCTCTGAGAAGGCCGTCAATGCGATATCTGCTTGCCAAGTAAGTCAATACTGCCTCTCGGTAATACTCTACATCAATGGTATCTCCCGACACGTTCCGTATCACCACATAATGCGTTCCGTCAACGGTATGCTCCGTTACTGGACTAACAGGCTGCGGGACTTCTACACCCAATAGCCGATAGGCTTCGTCGGTAGCATATACCACAAAATCTTTCTCATATTCTTCAATGATGAATTCCTTTAACAAGTTTTTGTCCATGAGCTTCCTCCTTATTAACTATTAAAAGTGGGATTCGTTCGGGGAAAAAATAAATGCCTTTCATCCCAAAACTAAGGGACGAAAGGCATAGAACTTCCGTGGTACCACCCAGCTTCGCAGCAGCAGCTGCGCACTCGTTTCCCCATAACGGAGGATGACCCGTCCGTGCATTTCCTCACGGCTGCTCCCGGGCGAACACCACAGCGCCTGACGAACCGGCTTCCAGCCGATGGCCGGTCCTCTCTTGGAAAGGCGTTTCCTGCGGAACTTCCCGTTCAACGCATTTACCTACCATACTTATACCACAGCCGGGAGAAACTTGCAAGGGGGAATTTGTCCGCCGCCGGGAGAAAACGGCGAAAAACCGGAGGAGGAACGGCTGTCCCTCCTCCGACGGGGTCGGTATGACGCTCAGCCCCAGAGGGCCTTCATCAGCTCCGGGTAGGCATCGTCACAGATGTTGATGCACCGGGAGACATACTCCAGACAGATATCCCCCACATCGTGGCTGCGGAAGGCCACGTCCGCCTCCGCCTGCACGGTGTGGTCATTGGTATCGATGACGAACTTCACGAAGCGGAACCTGGCGTTCTGCTGATTGATGGCAGCCAGCATGGTGGGCAGCTTGCTCTCCGGGAATTTCACCAGATCGAACATCCGGATGGCCACCGACTTGCAGTCCTCATCGAAGAAGAAGCGCAGCGTCAGGGTGGAGATGTTCTCGCAGGTATAGCCCAGCACGACAATGTCTTTGCCGGAGTCGGTAGTACCCTTGTACTCATATTTGATGCCCTTGTTGTCCATGGCATCGGTGAACTGTCTGGTGGAAGAAAGCATAGGTCGTACCTCCTGAAAATTTCGTGTACCCAAGTATAAGGGATACGGCGGCGGATGTCAATACGGCCCCGGGCAAAATGGGGGGGTGTGCTTTTCGGGGAAAATGTGGTATACTCTCCCCAGAATTTACGATGCTGGGAGGGCGGATCATGGCGTATGAGAGGAAGGCCGAGCCCATCGGTCAGGAGCTTGTGAGGCGGCTGCTGCCTCGCCGGGACCCGGAGGGCCACAAGGGTACCTTCGGTAAGGTGCTGTGTCTGTGCGGCAGCGTGGGCTATACCGGAGCGCCGGTATTTGCCAGCCGTGGGGCGGTGCGTTCCGGGGCGGGACTGGTGTTTCTGGGGGTGCCGGAGAGCGTATGGCCGGTGGCGGCGGTGAAAAGCGACGAGGCCATGCCCTTTCCCCTGCCGGAGGCGGAGGGACGGCTGTCCCTGCTGGCGGAGGAGACGATCCGGCGGCGAGCGGCGGGCTGCGACGCCGTGCTGCTGGGCTGCGGTCTGGGCCGGGGCCGGCAGACGGATGCGCTGGTGCGGCGGCTGATGGATCTGCCCCAGCCGCTGGTGCTGGATGCCGACGGCATAAATGCGCTGGCGGGGCATATGGATGAATGGGAGCGACGGCGTGGCCGGGTGACGGTGCTGACGCCCCATGAGGGAGAGTTCCTCCGGGTAGGCGGCAATCTGTCCCAAGGGCGGACTGCGGCGGCGGAGGACTTTGCCCGCCGGTCCGGGGCCGTGGTGGTGCTGAAAGGGCCGGAGACCGTGGTGGCCGGGCCGGACGGCCGGTGCCGGGTGAACACCACCGGCAACTGCGGCATGGCCAAGGGCGGCAGCGGCGACGTGCTGTCCGGGGTGGTGCTGGCTCTGCTGGGACTGGGCATGGACGCCTTCGATGCCTGCTGCTGCGCCGTATGGCTCCACGGCCGGGCCGGGGATCTGGCGGCGCAGGAGAAGGGGCAGTGGGGCATGACACCCACGGATCTTCTGGAGCGTCTGCCGCAGGCCCTGCGGGAAGTGACGGAATAGAGAGACGGCGGGAAACGGAGAGCCTTCCGGAAGGGAGGAGACGTTGAGACGAGGAATGTATCTGGCGGCGGCGCTGTGCCTGCTGCTGTGCGGCTGCGGGAAGAAGGATGCGGCTGAGGCGCAGGCGGTGCAGCAGCGGTATGCGGCCCTGACGGGGGCTGTGGCGGAGGCGGAGATCGTGAGCCATCCGGAGGGGGAGACTCGCAGCTTCACGGTGCGCTGCACCTGTGACCGGACAAAAGACACGGCCACCACCACGGTGATGGCCCCGGAGGAGCTGGCGGGGCTGTCCGCCACCGTCACCGGGGAGAAGCTGCTGATCCAGTATGACGGTCCGGCGCTGGCGGCAGGAGTGGGGGACACCGTGTCCCCGGCCAACTGCATCCCCTATCTGCTGCGGGCGCTGGCGGAGGGGTATGTGCTGGAGGTGGGGGAGGAGACGCTGGAGGATATCCCCTGCCTGCGGCTGGCGCTGGACACCACAGACGCCGACGGCGAGAAGGTGGTGTGTACCGTGTGGCTGGCAGAGGAGGATCCGGTGTATGCAGAGCTTTCAAGGGAAGGGAAGCTGTTGCTGTCGGTGCGCTTCACGGCGTTTCAGCAGACCAAAAGCGACGGTGGAGAATAAAGGCAAGCCCTGACCGTCCTGTGAGCCTATCAAAAAAGTGAGAGCCTTTCGTCAACGGGGCGGAAGGGTGTGTGCGGGAAACCCGGAAGGGTGTCCTGCACGATGATGATCCCCATTTTTCAGAACTTTTTGAAGTTCTGAAAAATGCCTCAGCGTGTCGAAAAGACTGTTTCGACACGCTGACAGGCCGGAAGTACTTGACTTCCGGCCTGTTTCTTACATTTATTTCTTCCGCACGGCATAGATGACCACCAGTAGACCCACTGTGGCGCAGATGGTGCAGAACAGCAGCATCCCATTTACGCCGGTTCGATCCAGCAGCTGGCCGCTGACGAAGTTGCCGAAGGCGGAGCCAACGCCGGTAGTGGCCATGCCCATGAGGGACTGGCCCTTCACCTGATTGGCCGGGTCGATGTGTTCGGCCACATAGTATACCGTGGCGGGGATGAAAATGCCGTACTCGAAGAAGTCCAGCGCCGCCGCCAGATACAGCACCGGCACCGACCGGGCTGCCCAGAACAGCCCGGCCCGGATGACGAAGAAGACGGCGCAGAAGATCAGCAGCCACGCCAACGGTACCTTCCGCCGCACCCGGCTGAACAGGCCCATGGCGGGCAGCTCCAGAAACGCCGCTACCGCCAGCGCCGAACCCATCATGCTCTCACTGCCGCCCACCTTGCCCACGATGTGGATCATGTAGGTGCAGGTGGCACTGTGACAGGCCATCAGCAGCGCACAGCCCACCAGCAGCCATGTGTAGGCGGGGTAACGCCGCAGCAGCTGTCCCACGGACAGCACCGGGCCGCTTCCTGCGGTGGCCTCCATCGTGCGGGAGGCCCGGAAGCGCCATGTCAGCAGCAGGAGCAGCAGCATTTCCCCGGCAAATACCGGCAGCACCGCCGTGGGGGCGTACCGCTCCACCACCACGCCCAGCACCAGCACCGATGCGGCGTAGCAGGCGGAGCCGAGACCCCGGCTCAGGCCGTAGTTCAGGGCCACGCCATGCTGCTGCAGCTCCATGGCCATGGCACTGTGGAAGGGGGCCGTGGCCGTCAGAGAGATGCCCACCAGCACATACAGGGCCGCCGTCACCGCCATGCTCCCGGCGGAGCACCACAGCCCCACGGCGCACAGCAGCAGAAGTCCCGTCAGGGCCATGGCCAGACGGCGGCTGGTGAAGCGTCGGTCCCGGTCCGCCAGCGACGCCAGCACCGGCTGCACCGCCAAGGGCATCAGCAGCGCCAGCGCAGACACCGTACCGATCTGGCTGTTGCTGAAGCCACGGTATAGAAGCAGCACCGACAAAAAAGCCCAGATGGCGGCAAAGCCCGCCCAGTAAAGGCTCTGGATCCCGGCGTAGCACAGGTTCAGCTTTCGCAGCTGTCCGCTCTCCATGAACATCCCTCCCTATGGTTCAAAAGTGTAGTATCAAAAGCAGGCCCTGTCAAGAAACGATTTTTCTTGACATTTTTGGCCCCGGCACTATACTTAAATGCAATCGATTCCATTGTCCGGGAGGAACACGCCATGTCTGTCATTATCCGGGACGCCTGTATCTCCGATGCGCCCCGTCTGCTGGAAATTTACAGCTACTATGTTCAGCATACCGCCATCAGCTTTGAATACACCACCCCCACGCAGGAGGAATTCTGCCGGCGGATGCGGCGCATCATGAGCCGCTACCCCTATCTGGTGGCGGAGGTGGACGGCACGGTGCAGGGCTACGCCTACGCCGGGGCTTTTGTGGGTCGGGCCGCTTATGACTGGAGCTGTGAGCTGACCATCTATCTGGCCCGCGACGCCCGGAAAATGGGGCTGGGGCGGCAGCTGTATACGGCGCTGGAACAGCGGTTGGCGCAGATGGGGGTGCTGAACCTCTACGCCTGCATCGGCTGGCCGGAGGCGGAGGACGAGTATCTCACCCGCAACAGCGCCCAGTTCCATGAGCATCTGGGCTTCACGCTGGCCGGGACCTTCCGCCGCTGCGGCTATAAGTTCGGCCGCTGGTACGACATGGTCTGGATGGAGAAGCTCCTTGCGCCCCACCGGCCCCAGCAACCGCCCATTATTCCCTATCCGGACCTGCCCCACGGCGAAAACGTGTGAGGGAGAGAAATAAAAAACCTGCGGTACCGTGTACCGCAGGTTTTTGTTGATTTTTTCGGTTTTCCGCAGGAAAAACGGGACAGAGAGCCTACTCCACCGTGACGCTCTTGGCCAGATTCCGGGGCTTGTCGATGTCGCAGCCACGCTCCAGCGCAATGTAGTAGCTCAGCAGCTGCAGAGGCACCACACCCAGCTGGGGCAGCAGCATCTCCTCGGTGTCGGGAATGGTCATCAGCATCGGCACACGCTTGCCCATCTCCCCGGCATGGCTCTCAGTGGTCAGGGCCAGTACCTGTGCGCCACGGGCCTGTACCTCCACCACATTGCTCATGGCCTTGTCAAACAGCGGGGTATATGTCCCCAGCGCAATGACCAGCGTGCCATCCTCAATGAGGGAAATGGTGCCATGCTTCAGCTCGCCGGAGGCGTAGGCCTCGGAGTGGATATAGCTGATCTCCTTGAGCTTCAGGCTCCCCTCCAGCGACAGGGCGTAGTCCAGATTCCGACCGATGAAGAACACATCCTCCCGGTCGGCGCAGCGCTTGGCGATGTCGTGGATGTGCTCCGCCTGCTCCAGAATACGCTCCATCTGCTCCGGCAGCTTTTCGATGCCTCGAACCATGGCGCTGTACACCGCGTGATCCAGCGTCCCCATGACCTGACTGAAATACAGTCCCAGCAGATTCAGCACCGCCATCTGGGTGCTGTATGCCTTGGTAGTGGCCACGGCGATCTCCGGCCCGGCCCACGTATAGAGCACCGTATGGGATTCCCGTGCGATAGAGGAGCCTACCACGTTAACGATGCTCAGGATGTGGGCGCCCCGGCGCTTGGCCTCCCGCAGGGCCGCCATGGTGTCCAGCGTCTCGCCGGACTGACTGATGACGATGACCAGATCGCCCTTGCCAACGATGGGATCGCTGTACCGGAACTCGGAGGCGAGACACACCTCCACGCTGCGCCGCAGCATCCGCTCCAGATTGTACTTGCCCACCATCCCCACGTGATACGACGATCCGCAGGCCACAATGAAGATCTTGTTGATGTCCCGGATCTGCTGATCCGTCATGTTCAGGTCCCGCAGCACCACCTGACCACCTTGGATGCGGGCGGCAGTGGCCTCCCGGATGGCACGGGGCTGCTCGTGGATCTCCTTGAGCATGAAGTGCTCGTACCCACCCTTTTCGGCGGCGGCCACGTCCCAGTCCACATGGCGGTGTTCCTTCTCGATGGGCCGCATCTGGCTGTCGTATACCCGGATGCCCTTGGCGCTGAGAATGGCCAGCTCGCCATCGTCCAGATAGGCGATGTCCCGTGTGTGGCGGATGATGGCCGTCACATCGGAGGCGATCATGTTCTCCCCCTCACCGAAGCCCAGCAGCAGCGGCGCATCCTTCCGGGCGCACAGCAGACGGTCCGGGTAGTCGGCGCAGATGATGCCCAGAGCATAGGCCCCGTCCACGGCGTGGAGCATCCGAATCATGGCCTCAAAGATGTCGCCGCAGTCGGCATAATAGTAGTCCAGCAGCTGGGCCACCACCTCCGTATCCGTCTCGGATCGGAAGCCGTACCCCTTGTGGAGCAGCTGCTCCTTCAGCTCGGCGTAGTTTTCGATGATGCCGTTGTGTACCACGGCGATGCGGCCACTCTGGCTCACATGGGGGTGGGCGTTGATGTCGTTGGGCTCCCCGTGGGTGGCCCAGCGGGTGTGACCGATGCCCAGATGGCCCGGCAGATCCGCTCCGTCGTGGGTCAGGTCACTGAGCACCTGCAGCCGGCCACGGGATTTCTTGACCCGCAGCTGCCCATCGCCGCACACGGCGATGCCCGCCGAGTCGTAGCCCCGGTACTCCAGACGGCGCAGACCGTCCAACAGGATGGGAGCCGCTTCCTGTTGGCCCACATATCCTACAATTCCGCACATATCTTAAAATTCCTCCTGAAATCGCTTGATTCATCGGCCCATGCGGATACGCAGTCCATCCGCATGAGCCACTCCGGTCACAGCCTCTCTGTTTTGCGGTCACCCGCATATTTACCGGCTGCGTCACGCACCCGAAGCGGCACGGGAGAGCTTCCGCCGAAACGCTCGATCCTCTCTCCTCCTCGTTGTCCTGCCGGAGGGCAGGCACTGGCGCTTGTGATGGGATATCCCCATGGCCTCCTTTCTCTGCTGCGTCTTTATAAAAACAGCCCTGGCTGCTTCTATCGTGGATAATTTTCCCTCCTGCGGCAAATACTGCCGGAAAAGGAGGGCGCTTATTCATGGCAACGGCATTTTTCCGCACCGTCATTCTTTATCTCCTGCTGATTGCAGGACTTCGCATCACCGGCAAGCGTCAGATCGGAGAACTGGAGCCCATCGAGCTGGTGCTGACCATGCTTCTCAGCGATCTGGCCTCCGTCCCCATGCAGGATTTCGGCATCCCTCTGGTTAACGGCATCGTCCCCATCGTCACGCTGCTGTCGCTGTCCATGCTCCTCAGCTATGGAAGTCTCCGCAGCGTCCGCTTCCGCACGCTTCTGTGCGGGGAGCCGACCCTGATCATCCGCAGCGGCCACATCCTGCAGGATGCCATGCGCCGCAACCGCCTGACGGTGGATGAACTGCTGGAGGCTCTGCGGGGACAGGGCATCTCCGATCTGCAGGAGGTGAAGTACGCTGTGCTGGAGACCAGCGGTCAGTTGTCCGTCCTGCCACGGGCGGACTGCCAGCCGGTGACACCACGGCAGCTGTCTCTCCAGCCGGAGGACCCACAGACCCTGCCCACCGTGGTCATCAGCGACGGCCGCCTGCTGCGCCGCAGCATGGAGCGGCTGGGGCTGGACGATGGGTGGCTTCAGGCCCGGCTTCGGGACGCCGGGGTCCGGTCACCCCGTGAGGTGTTCCTGCTGTCGGTGGATGAGGCGGGCAGCGTGGTATGCCTGCCCAAGGAGGGGAAGGCATGAGACGTGCGCTGATCCTGCCGACGGTGACGATCCTTCTGCTGCTGGGACTGTGTATCGCCAACAGGCTTTTGCTGCGGCAGCACACGGACCGGTGGTCCGGCATGGCTGCCGAGACCGCCCGATACGCCCGGTCGGAGCGCTGGCCGGAGGCCCGCCGGGAACTGGACGCTCTGGCGGCAGACTGGGACGAAGCCCAGATCTATCTGCATATCGTGGTACACCACAGCACCTTAGGAGAGGTGCAGACGCTGCTGACCCGCTGCCGTACCCTGTGCGATACCGGGGACTCACAGGCCCTGCTGCCGGAGCTGGCAGAGCTGCAATGTCAGCTGGATGCGCTGGATGAGTTGGAGCGCATCAGTGTCCGGAATATCCTGTGATCATTTTTCGCTGAGGAGCTTGTTCAGCTCACTCATGAAGGTGTTGATGTCCTTGAACTGACGATACACCGAGGCAAAGCGCACATAGGCCACCTCGTCGGCCTTTTTCAGTTTCTCCATGACCTTCTCGCCGATGATCTCGGTGCTGACCTCCCGCTCCAGAGAGTTCTGCACCTCCTGCTCGATCTCACTGGCCATGCGTTCCATGTCCGCCACCGGCACCGGCCGCTTCTCGCAGGAGCGCTGGATGCCCCGAAGGATCTTGCTGCGGTCAAAGCTCTGGCGGCTGCCGTCCTTCTTGATGACCACCATGGGCAGGCTCTCCACCGTCTCGTAGGTAGTGAAACGCTTCTCGCAGGACAGGCACTCCCGCCTGCGGCGAATGCTGCTGCCCTCGTCGGCGGGCCGTGAATCCACGACCTTACTCTCCCGGAATCCGCAATAGGGACATCTCATATGCTTCCGCCTCCCGTTTTTCGGCGGATAGTCCGCCAGTTTGGGAGTAGTATACCACATTCCTACAAGATATGGTAGCGTAAATGTAAATTTTTTATGTCTCCCGGTCCTCCAGTGCAAAAATGGCCCACTCCCGGCCCCGGAGGGTTCGGACACTGGCCAGACAGAACAGCCCCGTCAGCGGGAAGGGGCCGTCCTCCCGGAAGGGCAGGGCCAGATACCGCCGCCGTCCGGCCCGGCGGCACAGAGCGCCCTCCGGCAGTGCCAGTCCGGGAAACTCTCCGGCCCATACGGGACGCCAATCCTCCGGGGCGGATACCGGCTCCGCTGCCCCGCCCAGCAGCGCTCCCAGCCCCTCCGTCAGCTGCCGGGAGAATCGCCGCTGGAGGATACCCTGCCCGCCCTCGGCGCAGCCCAGCAGCAGCCGGTTCTGACGGCCCACAGCGTAGAGCCGCCACAGGCCCTCCGTCAGCCGGTATTCTGCCCGGAAACAGGTGTCTGCTCCCTCCGGCGCCGCCGTCAGGCGGCCTACCTCCTGTGCGCCCCAGCGCAGGGCGGTTCGATTTTCCATGGTGACCTCCTTTCAGTGGAGCATTTTGCATAAGGAACGTGCCTCCGGCGGCCCACTTTTCCCAGCAGCTGGAAAAGTGGGCAAAAGAGCCGCCAGACACCGATGGCTTCTGGACTTCCTTTGCCTTCAAGAGTTTCATTCGATAGGGGACGTAAGGGGAATTGACGCAGCAACAGACCCGCTGCCGCTCCCACTCTGATGACGGGACCTGTGCGTCTACCGCTAAGAAATGCGGATTCCCACGACCAGTTTGCGACTGGTTTCGGAATGACAGGATGAGAGGTATTTTCCGGCGGGCGAAAGCTGATCTCCCCCACAACAAATAAAAAGGGAGGGCCAGCGCATTCTATGCACTGGCCCTCCCTTTTATGCTCCGTCCGGTATGTAGCGTCATACCAGACGGCTGTTGGACAGTCCGAAGCTCACGGCAATGGCGGCGTCTACCCGCTGCATCACCGTTCCGTCCACCTTACCCATCCGCTCCCGCAGCCGCCGCTTATCCAGCGTACGGATCTGCTCCAACAGGATCACCGAATCCTTGGGCAGGCCGCAGCACTGGGCCGCCACCTCGATATGGGTGGGCAGCTTGGCCTTCCCCGTCTGGGAGGTGATGGCCGCTGCGATGACGGTGGGGCTGTGGCGGTTGCCGGTGTCGTTCTGCACGATGAGCACCGGACGCACGCCACCCTGCTCACTGCCCACCACAGGGCTGAGATCGGCATAGTAGATCTCTCCACGTCTGACATTGGTATCCACAAAGTCCACACTCCGCCGGAAGAAGTACCCGCCGCAGCGGGTCAACTTCATTCTCCCACGCAGCCGCCGGATTTATACGCCGCCGGGGAAAATCCCTGACCGGCGCTGCCCCCGCATCATCCTATGCCTGTGATGCGCCGACGGTTCACGCCTTGGCGGGACGACGGAGCAGACGCATCAGCAGCGAGACGCAGCACTCCACCACGGCGGCCAGCAGCAGGGAGATAAGGATGGTGCCGCCCACCGTCAGGGGGAAGTAATTCAGCTGATCCGTCACCGAGGGGACGGCGGCTTTCAGCATGGTGTACAGGTAGTTGTCCGGCACCCACGACACCAGATAAGCACCGAGGGTCAGTTTGGAGAGATAGCCGGTAAAGCGTGCAATGGAAGTAGGGGGGGTGGAATATCGGATGGAGTTCAGCAGAAGAAATACCAGCACCGTGTCCACCACGTTTTGCAGGCTCCCCCAGTCGCACCAGCTGCCCCAGACGAAGGGAATGCCCTGATTGCGCCAGACGTTGTAGCCGCCGAAGCACAGCACCGCCAGCAGCAGAAGGGCCGCCAGCCGCCCGGTCCGCAGACGCTTGATGTCCACATGGGCCCGGAGATAGCCCCCTAAAAAGTAATAGGTGATGGGATAGAGCCGCTGCCACCAGTCCGGCACCAGCTGGTCATAGGAGGTGCTGAGCCACGGATGCAGCAGGGTCTCGGCACTATGCAGATGGTAGATATTGACCATACCGGGCAGCACGGTCAGTACCGACAGCACCGCCAGCAGGGCCCGCCGGGCGGCGGGGGTGGCGAGACTCTGCCACAGGGCGTTGAGAAACGGCGTCAGAAGCAGCAGCCCGAAGTACATATTCATGTACCACGAATACTGCTGGAAGCTCAGCAGGTTTTTCACGGCGCTGCGGATGGTCTGCTCCTCTCCCAGCCATAGCACCCGATACAGCAGGATGACCCCGGTGGAGAGGGCGTAGGTGAGGAAAATGGGGAGAAGCTTTTTGTAATACCCCAGCAGACCGGAGCGGGTCAGCGGGATGTGCTTTTCCACAGAGAGGTAGCCGGAGAGCAGCATATACAGGGGAACGCAGACCATAAAGGCGGTACGCATGACGGTCATCAGCGCCATGCGGGGGCCGACGATGGCCGTGTCATAGTAGTTGGAATTCAGAAAGAAATGGACAGACGGGACGGCCAGAAAGGCCAGGATCCTGGTCAGATCCAGGCCAATATCCCGCTGTGTGCCGTTAGCAGCAGACATGATGTTCTCCTTACGGTTGAAAATGTGAGATTCCGGGTGAAGGATCTATCGGATGGGGGAGAAGGGCTGGCTGATCTCCACGCTGCCCAAGGAGGAGGCTACCTCGCCGTCCAGCAGAAGCTGTATCTGCCGGACACCACGGGCAGAGCACAGGGAATTCACCAAGCCCTGCACCATGCGCTGCTGCTCCGTCTCGTCCTCCGGCATCAGGTACTGATCCCCCTTGGGGAGGTTCAGGTAGCAGATGCCGCCCTCGGTGCGTACCGTCAGCACCGCAAAGCCGGTGGGCAGCAGGGGAGACAGGCTCTCACTCTCCGGCCCGGCCTTCAGAGCCGACAGGATCACCTCCGCCTGACTTTCGCCCTCGTAGACCGTCAGCAGGCGCTCCTCCGCCGTCAGCTCTCCAGTCTCCCGATCCGGGAAGTAGAGCCGCAGGGAGAGGTTCTGCACCACGTCATCCTGACTGGTCATCAGCACGTCCCCGGCCAGAAAGATGTTGCTGTCCCGGTAGACAAGCTCCGTGCCGTTGACGGTGATGCGGACGGAGTAGATGCCCACGATCTGGGACAGGGACAGAGTTACGCAGTAGTCGGCAATGGTGAGCTCCATGCCGGACAGCTGGCCGTAGGCGCTGGAGAAATCCACCCACGCAGCGCCGGCGGAGACCTGACAAGCCAGTAGCCGGGTGCTGGCAGGGATGGGACTTTCCAGACTGCCGTCGGCGCTGTCCTCCAGCAGAAGGGATACCACCCGGCGCACCTGCTGCTCGGCGGGGAGAGTGCTGTTGGCGGCCCAGTCGACACTGCGGCTGACGATGGCATCGCCGCCGGGGGAGCCGCCGGAGGGGGCGGGATAATACAGCAGTAGGTGAGGACCGTCAGAGGAGGAGCCGCCGCAGCCGGTGAGGGCCAGCAGCGCAAAAAATGTCAGCAGAGCTGCGAGAAGCCGCTTCATGCGCTCCCTCCTTCCTCTGTGACCTGGGGCAGACGGACGGTGAAGAGGGTACCCTGTCCTGCGGGGCGGTGGGCCACGGACACCGTGCCGCCCCGGCGGCACACCGTATCGCTGACGATGCTCAGGCCCAGACCGGTGCCGCCCACCTCACGGGAGCGGGCCTTGTCCACCCGGTAAAAGCGCTCGAAAATGTGGGGCATATCCTCGTCGGAGATCCCGACGCCGTTGTCCTCCACCCGGATCACCACGTCCCCGTCCTCCACCGTCAGAGCGGTGTGGACAAAGCCCATGTGGCCGGAATATTTGATGCCGTTTTCCATAAGGTTATATAGAATTTGGTGCAGATCGTCCTCGGTGGCCAGCACCACGGCGGACTCGTCCGCCTCGTAGGAGAGAGTGGTTTCCTGCTCCCGTGCCACCACCGTCAGCATCCGTACCACCCGGCGCAGCACCGGGGCCACCGCCACCGGCGCAGGCTCGGCGGCTGCGCCACTGTCCAGCCGGGTCAGGCGCAGCAGATCCTCGGTGATACGGGTCAGACGCTGAGCCTCCTCGCCGATGTCCGCCACAAATTCCCGTGTGGTCTCGGCGTTCATGTCGTCGGTCTGAAGAATGGAGTCCGTCAGCAGGCGGATACCCGCCAGCGGCGTTTTCAGCTCGTGGCTGGCATCGGAGACAAACTGGCGGCGGGCGCTCTCCGTGCGCTGGAGACGGTCGGTGAGGCTGTTGAACTCCGCTGCCAGCTGGGCGATCTCGTCGGAGCCAGTCACCTTGGCCCGGTGACTGTAAGCCCCTTCCCGCACCTGACGGATGGCCTGCAGCAAATCGCTGATGCGGCGGGTGAACATCCGGGAGAGCAGAGCGCTGAGGAACAGCACGAACAGGGCCACCAGAAGAGAGATGCGCATGATATTGGTCTGGAAGCTCCGCAGCAGCTCCGCCTGTACGGTGTCGTACTCGTAGGCGTAGACCGCTCCCACGATCTGGTTGTGGTACACCACCGGGGAGGCGCCCCGGCTCAGGAATGCCTCGCCGTCGTAGCGGCAGTAAAAGGTGTCGTTGCCCCGCAGGGCCTGTGCGATCTCCGTATAAAAGGCGTAGAGTCCACGGGCGTTGTCCCCCTCACGGGTGTCATAGAGGATGCGCCCGGCGGTGTCCGTGACCAGCACACGGGAGACGCCGGTCTCCTCCACGGCGGACATAGCCTGGGCCACATTGTCCTCCGTCAGGTCGGCCAGACCTGACAGGGCCGCCTCGGCGATCTTGACGCTGCCGACCATGGCGGTTTGCTTGGTGCGGAATACCAGATTCTGGGACACCAGAAGGGGGTAGGTATTCAGCAGCAGCAGCACCGCCAGAATTACCAGAATATAGCTCAGGCCGAACTTAAATTGTAGGCTGATCTTCCCCGGCAAAATAGTAACCCACTCCCCACTTGGTGATGATATAGGCGGGCTCCGCCGGAACACGCTCCAGCTTCTCCCGCAGGCGGCGGATGTGGACATCCACCGTGCGATAGTCCCCGGCGTAGGAGTAGCCCCACACCAGATCCATCAGGCTCTCCCGGCTGTATACCCGCCGGGGATTTTTCATCAGCAGCTCCACCAGATCGTACTCCTTGGCGGTGAGGTCGATGGCCTTGCCGTCCCGGATGGCCACCCGCTGGCGGGTGTCCAGCGTCAGGTCACCCACCGTCAGCAGCTCCGGATCCGGCTGGGCTGCCGGACGGCTCTGGCCGGAGGAGCGCCGCAGCAGCGCCCGGATGCGGGCCTTCAGCTCCAGAATGTTGAAGGGCTTGGTGACATAGTCGTCGGCCCCGCAGGCAAAGCCCATGATCTTGTCGGCGTCCTCGCTGCGGGCGGTGAGCATGATGATGGGAACGTCGGAAAATTCCCGTATCTTCATGCAGGCCTCGCTGCCGGAGAGGCCGGGCATCATCAGGTCCAGAATGATGAGGTCCAGCGTCTCCTGACGGGCCAGCTCCACGGCGGTTGCACCGTCGTAGGCGGTGAGGACCTGGTAGCCCTCGTTCTCCAGATTGAATTTGATGCCCTTGACCAAGAGCTTTTCGTCGTCTACTACCAGTATTTTCATGTATCGTCCTCCACGGTGATCTGCTGCCGGATGGTTTCAAAAATGCCCTCACCGATGCCGTTGACATCCATGATGGACTCGATATCGGCAAAGGGGCCGTGCTCCTCCCGATAGGCCACGATGCGCTGGGCCAGTGTGGGCCCGATGCCGTCCAGCGCTTCCAGTTGGGCGGCGTCGGCGGTGTTGATGTTCACCTTGCCGGGGACGGCGGGAGGATCGGGAGCCTCCGGCTCCTGCGCTGTATACTGGGGCGTGACAGTGTAGTCCCCGCCGCCGGCGCTGCGGTGGTCGGTAAAATACAGCAGCGCCAGACACAGAAGGAAGATGGCCGTCAGAAGCAGCAGATATTTTTCTGTTTTTGTGATCTTTCCCATTTTTCCGCAGTTGACTCCCGGTCGATTTTTGTTATAATAAGAGGAAAGCGACCCTGCGGCCGGGAGGGGGGGCTGCCCCGCTGACGGCCGCTGATACCGGCGGAGAGCATGAGGGCCGGCTCCTGCTTACGGATGGTAGATAGGCTCATTATAGCATAGATGGAGAAAAATTACTATGAAAATTCGCCGCATTCTATCTGTTTTTTTGCTGACCGTGCTGATGGTCAGTCTGATGCTGACCCCGCAGGCCTACGCCCTGCCTGCACTGGAGATCAAGGCCAAGGCGGCCGTACTGGTGGACGCCGATGAGGGGCGGATCATCTTTGGGCAGAATGAGCAGGAGAGGGAATACCCCGCCAGCATCACCAAGGTGATGACGGCTCTGCTGACGCTGGAGGCCGTGGACGCCGGGAAGCTGTCTCTGGACCAGCCCATCACCGCATCGGCGGTGGTGAACGATCAGGACCCGGAGGGCAGCTCCGCCGGCATCGAGGAGGGCGAGGTGCTGACGGTGGAACAGCTGCTGTACTGCCTGCTGCTGGTGTCCGCCAACGAGGCGGCGGACATTCTGGCGGAGACGGTATCCGGCTCCCGTGAGGCCTTTGTGGAGCTGATGAACCAGCGGGCGCAGGAGCTGGGCTGCACCGGCACCCACTTTGCCAACACCAACGGCTTGCACGATGTGAACCACTATACCACCGCCTACGATATCTATCTGTTCTTCCGGGAGGCCATGAAGCATGAGACCTTCATGACCATCACCGGCTCCGTGGCCTATGAGGTGCCGGCCACCAACAAGTCCGAGGCACGGGAGCTGCACACCACCAACTCGCTGCTCTCCAACTGGCGTATTCTGGATTATCTCTATGACGGGGTGGACTGCGGCAAGACCGGCTCCACGCCGGAGGCGGGGTACTGTCTGGTGTCCAGCTGCCTGCGGGACGGCAAGCGGCTGGTGGCGGTGGTGCTGGGCGCCGAGGGTGAGGGGACTCATATCGAGAGCTTTTCCGAGAGCGCACGGCTCTATAACTACGGCTATGACAACTTCAGCAAGCAGCTGGTGATCTCCACGGAGGACGTGTTCCGCCAGCCGGTGGCCCTGTCCAAGGAGACGGACTGCGTGATGCTCTATCCGGCGGAGAACGCCGAGGCGTTCCTGCCCTCCGACGTGACGAAGGATCAGCTGGAGCAGACGGTGACGCTGAAAAATGAGGTGGCGGATGCTCCCATCACCCGGGGGCAGGAGATGGGGACCCTGACCATCTCCTACAACGGGCAGGTGTGCGTCACGGTGCCGCTGCTGGCGCAGGCGGACGTCAGCGCCTCCCGGTTTTTGGTGGCCAAGGCAGCGGTGGAGGAGTTCCTCTCCCGCACCATTGTGAAGGTGGCGCTGGTGGTACTGGTGCTGCTGGTGATCCTGATGGTGCTTTGGGCGAAGGTGTTCCGCCGCAACCGGCGCTACGGCAGCCGCAGCGGCAGACGGTATCGGAGCAGCTCCTACCGGGGCGGCAGAAGAGGACGCTGAAAAACGATAGACGGGCGGGTCTGCCCTAAGGGCAGGCCCGCTTTTTATGGGCGGAGGTGTATGGTATGGCGGAGGAGCTGCGGATCCTCTATGAGGATCCCTATCTGGTGGTGTGCGTGAAGCCGGTGGGGGTGCTGTCGGAGGACAGCGAGAACGGACGGTCCCTGCCACGGATGCTGGCGGAGCACTACCGGCAGGCGGGAAAGTCCGACTATATCGCCACGGTGCATCGGCTGGACAAGATCGTGGGAGGAGTGATGGTACTGTCCCGGCGACGGGAGGTCACGGGCAGGCTGACGGCGGCCATAGCCGCTCATGAGATCACCAAGGAGTATCTGGCGGTGCTGCGGGGGCACCCGCAGGAGCCGGCCGCCACGCTGACGGATCTGCTGTTCCGGGACGCCTCCCACAACAAGAGCTATGTGGTGAAGCGGATGCGTAAGGGCGTCCGGGAGGCCCGGCTCTCCTATGAGGAGGTGGGGCGCACGGAGGAGCTGTCGCTGGTGCGGGTGCAGCTCTATACGGGGCGCACCCATCAGATCCGGGTGCAGTTCGCCTCCCGTGGGCTGCCGCTGCTGGGGGATATCCGTTACGGCAGCAAGGCTCCCGGCTGCACGGCGGCGCTGTGGTCGTATCATCTGGGCTTCCGGCATCCCGTCACCGGGAAGCCGGTGGATGTGACGTGTCCGCCGCCGCAGGTGTATCCGTGGGATTTGTTTGGCGGGGTAAAATGACAGAGAGCACCGGCGGCCTGTGGGGCCGTCGGTGCTTTTGCGTGGTTGCCAATCGGAGACGGATGTGGTAGAATCCGGGGAGAAGAATCACTGCGAGAGGGGGAGCGCCATGCAGGAGCTGATAAGCGCACTGACGGCCCATGAGGAGGAGTGCTCACGGGAGTTTGAGGCAGATCTGTCCGCCTTCTGCACCCGGCATATGGACGCTCAACTGGTGCAGCAGCTGCGGCAGCTGGTGGCGGAGGGGGAGGAGGATCTGGCCTACCGGGCCTTCTATGCCCTGACCATCATCTACCGCAACCGGAAGGACTATCAGCAGCTGCAGGCGCTGTTCGAGGAGAATCCACGCTTTGCGGGACACCCCTCCTATCACCATCTGCTGATCCTGTTCCAGCTGGAGGCGGAGACCTTCTTCGATGCGCTGGAGCTGCTGGAGCTGGCCCGTGAGGACGCACGGCAGCACCGGGACAATGCAGGGTATCTGCATCTGTTTGCCCATCTGTTCGTCTACACCTGCGAAAAGAGCCGGGGAGAGATGCGGGAGCAGGTGCGCAGAGAGTACTACGACGACGTGGAGCGAGCGGTGGAGGATGCCATCCGGCTGGACCCGGCCTACGCCAAGTTCTACTGCACCAAGGCCCGTGTGGTGGCCCAGCGGGGGCGTTACGGTGAGGCGTACAGCCTTATCAACAAGGCCGTTGCCACGGAGAGCTCCGCCCGGAAGGACTACGCCCTGCGGCTGCTGGACTATCGCCACTGCGAGACGGTGATCCTGCTGCAGGAGCAGCGGGAGTACTTTCAGGGAGAGATGGAGAAGCTGCGCAGATCTGTGCCGTCTTTGCCTAAGCCCAAGACCTTTGTGCCGGGGCGGGGGCCGAAGGCCTATGAGGGTGCAGAGCCTTACTGCTTCGTCAGCTATGCCCACGTCAACAGTGATCGGGTGTACCCCATAGTGGAGCAGCTGATGCAGCGGGGCATCCGACTGTGGTACGACGACGGCATCGAGGCCGGCAGCGATTTTCGGGAGTTCATCGCAGAGAAGATACGGGATTCGTGGCAGGTACTGCTGTTTGCCTCCCACGAGTCCATCCAGCCGGGCTTTGTCCGCAATGAGATCAACTATGCCCTGCACTGCGGCAAGCCCATCCTGCGGGTGAACTTGGACGATGTGGAGCTGACGCCGGGCATGGAGCTGAGCTTGGGCGGGATGCAGTATGTGGACGCCACGGAGCCGGGCGGCGACTATCTGGAGCGCATCGTCCGGACGCTGCTGGCGGAACGGAAGGAGAAGGCATGAACATCACACAGCAGCTCTGCTGCCCCGGCGCAGCGGAGAATCAGGACTATATCCGGCTGGGAGAGGACATCGCCATGGTGGTGGACGGCTCCACACCGCTGGTGAAGGATCCCCGTGTGCCGGAGGTGCGGGAATATGTCCGCCTGTTGGCGGATGCCGTGGTCGGTGCAGAGGGGGAGGATCTGCCCCACATGGTGGCGGCGGGCATTGAGACCCTTCGGCGGCGATGCGGTGTTCCGCCGGAGACGGAGGGCGTCTCGGCGGCGCTGGCGATCCTCCGGGAGAAGGGGGAGCAGGTGGAGGTATTCGTACTGGGGGACTGCGCCGCCGGTGTACGCTTCCGGGACGGGCGTGGGCCGGAGTTGGTGTCCCAGGAGGCGGTGAGCCGTCTGGACGGCGCTGTGGTGGCGGAGATGTGCCGTCTGCACCGGGAGCGAGGTATCGACGTCATCGAGGCACGGCAGCTGCCGGAGGTGCGAGAGATGCTGCTGCGGCACCGGCGGATGATGAACCGGCCGGGAGGCTACTGGATCGCAGGCTTCGCTCCGGAGGCGGCCCGGCACGGCACTCATCGGGTGTACCGGAGGGAAGAACTCTACCGAGTGGTGCTGTTCTCCGACGGCTTTTCCGGCCAGCGGGAGGCTCTGCTGGGAGCGGAGGAGCCGTGCTTGCAGGAGCTGTATCGGCAGCTGCGGCAGCGGGAGGCGGCGGACAGCCGCTGCAACCGCTATCCCCGGTTGAAGCCCGGCGACGATGTCAGCGGCATCGTGGCGGTGTTTTGATGGGCCGGGAGCTTTGAACTGAAAAAATGAGAAAAGGAAGCGGGCTTTTGCCCACTGCCTTTGTGTGTGGAGTACCATCGATGGATCAGGGCAAACACGCCTGCCGGCGATGGTACTGCGGATACATGAAAGACAGCCCTCCGGCTTTCGCCGGAGGGCTGATCTTATGGCAGATGATACTGCGGAGACTTAGGGGTCAGCCCTCGTACTTCTCCTTGCGGCTGCGCAGGACCAGTACGGCGGCGCCGGCCAGAGCCATCACAGCGGACATGGTCCACATGGTCATGGTGCTGTTGTCGCCGGTGTTGACGCCGGGCTGCTTATCGCCGCAGCGAGTGCAGGTGCCATCCTTGTAGTCGTGGCCCAGAGCCTTGATGACCTCGCCCTTAGCCAGGACCTTACCGCAAGCGGCGCAGACCGTATCACCGGTGTAGCCGTCCTCGGTGCAGGTGGCGGGCTTGGCGTTCACGACCTTGGTGTCCTGATGGAGGTCAGCGGTGAGCGCCTCGGTGACGTCCACAGTCTGATCGTTGATCTCCGTCTGGTGGACGGTGACGGTGGTGGAGGCATCCACGGCGGTGGGATCGCTGACGGTGAAGGTCAGGGTCGCCACAGCGGTACCGGCCTTCAGACCGTCCACATCCACATAGCCCAGCGTGACCTTGCCGTCGGCATCCTTGTGAGAGGAGTACTGAGAGGCGAAGGTGACGTCGGCCAGAGTCAGGACGCTGGCGTCATAGTCCACGGTGAAGAGGCCGTTGGTGGTAACATCGTCGTTCTTGGGAACCACGGTGACAGTGACGGTCTTTTCATCCTCGGAGACAGCGATGGAGGAAACGGGGGTCGTGGTCTCGGCATCGGCGGGCTTGACAGCACCGGTACCCGCGTCGTTGGCAGTGTTCAGGCTGCCGGTGACGGAAGCGGGAGTCAGGGCCTTGGCCTGCGTCTCCACCATAGCGGAGGCGGCATCCAGAGTCACATCGCCCAGAGCATTCTTCACGGTGACAGCGTTGTTGCCGGCCTCGCCGGAGGCGGCGGGAACGGCGGAGTACAGAGTGGCAGGCCACACCTCGCTGCCCACGTCGCCCAGCAGGCTGGCATCCCAGTAATGGGTGCCGTCGTCGTCGGTGGAATAGGCCAGACGATAGATGTCGTTGGTCTCGCCGTTGAAGTAGGACAGATACAGCACGTCGCCGCTCTCCTCCTCGGCATAGACCAGAGAGGACATGGAGGAATCGTACTGGTCGAAGCCGGGATAGCTCAGATCAGGCAGAGTGGTCTTTTCCACATCGTCCAGAGTGTACAGCTCGACCGTATTGTTGTAGTAGACATATCCCAGCGTCCAGATGTTGCCGGCATCGTCCAGTGCGACAAACACATCTGCGGGGCAAAGGGTGCTGCCGACTCTCACATCATAATAGCCCATGTTGGCAATGGCGGTGAAGAAGTTGGCGTCCTGCGTGGCCAGTGTCTGCTGGAAGCTGTAAGCGCCGGCATCCAGTTCATCGGGATGCTGCAGAGTGGATACATAGTAGCCATAGATCCAAACCATGTTGCTGCCGTTCTGTTCACCGGAGTACAGGTAGCTGTGAGCGATATCGAACAGGGGGAGATTACCGTTGCCGCCGTCGATACCGTTCCAAGTGTGCAGGTTCTTGCCGGTGGCCAGATCCACCTCGTGCATATTGTAGCTGTTGCCATCCAACAGCAGCAGGGTGTTGTTGTCAGCATCCAGCGTAGTGGCACTCACGGAACCGGCTTCCAGCTCGGAACCGGCGGTCCAAGTGGCATCGTTGCCCAGATCCCAGGTGAAGAGTTCAGCCTTGCCCTTGGCATCATGCAGAGCGCCGTTCAGGGTGACCTCCACCGCCTTGACTGTGACCACGCAGGTGGCGCTGACGGAGGGATCCTTCGCAGAGGTGGCAGTGATGTTGGCAGTACCCTTGCCCACAGCGGTGACGAGACCATTGTCGCTGACGGTGGCCACGTCGGTGTTGTCGGAGGACCAGGTCACGGTGTCGGGCTGTACGCCGAAGGGCTCCACGCTGGCGGTGAGCTTGGCGACGTTGCCCTTGAAGAGGGTCAGGGCCTCGGTGTTGAGCTTCACGGTGACATCACCGGCCAACTCATCGGGGTTCAGGTTCAGCTTGTAGGTGACGTAGTTCTCGGCGTAGTCGTACACCTGCAGCAGCAGATGGGTAGCCGTAGAATCGCCCAGAGGCAGGGTGAAGTTCTGGCTGGCACCCTTGGCAGCGCCCTCGGGAGAACCGGCCGCTTTGCTGACGACGCTGCCCTTGTCGTAGTCCAGCAGGGCCACGGCGGACATATACTGGTCGTCACCGGCGGTGAAGGTCAGGACCTTGTTGCCCTTGGCGTCGGTACCCAGATTCACGTTGGAGACGGTGGGAGCCGTCTTATCCACGACCATGCCATAGTGCATGGTAGCGCCGTCGGACAGAGCATCCCAATCCACGGTGGCGTTGCCGTCCTTGTCGTAGCTGGCGTAGTACTCAGGGGCCAGAGTCAGGTCCACATTCAGGTAGGTGCCGTCGGCTGCGTTGGGGGTATCGCCCATGTTCAGGGTGTACCGGGTCATGCTCCAAGTGGCGTCGCTGCTGGAGTAGAAGGCGGAGGAGACCTCTCCCAGATCGCTGCTGGAGAGAACCTTGCCGTTGCCGTCGGTGATGGTCAGGCGGGAAGCGGCGGCGTTGCGGATGGCGGTGAAGGTCATCTTGTAGAAGTTGTTGATCTCCGGATTGATGGCATCACGGGCGGCATCATAGAACTCGTCCAGACCGAAGGGGTTGCCGCCGAAGTAGTAGCCTTTCGTTTCGCCCACGGCCTTGATGGTCAGGGCCTGATTGTTTACGGAATTGTCACCATTATAGACATACATATAGGGGGCGCGGGTCTCCAGACCGTTGGCATAGGCGATATAGCTGCCGATATCGAACATGGAGGAGTCGGTCCAGCTGCCGTAGTAGCCCAACACGGGGATGGAGTGGCTGTCGCCCTGTTCACCCTCGGCGGTGGCGGCCTCGTTGGCGAACACATAGCCCTCCACATAGGCGCCGGTGTTGTCGCTGGCCTTATCGTAGGCATCCAGACCCAGCAGAGTCACATCGGCGGTGACGTGCAGGCTGCCGCCGGCGGGGATCACCACGGGAGCAGTACCCAATTCCTTGAAGAACAGGTAAGCATCGTAGGTGTCGATGCCGTTGTCGTTGTCGAAGTCAGCGGCGTCCTTGTGCGCAATGTCGGCACGCACGCCGGTGACATAGTCCAGCAGAGCCTGACCGTCATCGGCATCGACCTTACCGTCGCCGTTAAAGTCACAATCTTTCAGTGTATCGTTCAGGAAAGCAGCGTATTCGCCGTCCACGGTCCACTTGACGTTGGAGGCCACGGGAGTGGTCCAGGTGTCCTCGAAGTTCACACCATCGGAGGACATCAGATCCTGCGTGAAGAAGTCGGCGCTCAGGTCGAAGTAAGCAGCCTTGTCCTCCAGATTGTGGATGGTGAAGCCGAAGGAGTACTTGCCGGTGCGGGCGGGATCGTCGCCCAGCTCCACCTTGACCTTGCCGTCGGCAGCGCCGGCGTTGGCGCCCTCATCCATCAGGATGTAGGTGCCGGAGGTAACGGCATTGGCCACGTTGGCCAGACCGGCACCCTGACGCAGCACGGGATAGTAGCCGTCGCCGTCCTTACCGTAATCCTCCAGCATGGGCTCGGCGGTGGACATCAGCAGGGACTGAGCCAGCTGACGGACGGTGAGGCCGGTCTGCTCGGTGAGATCATTCTCACGGATGTACTGAGCCACCAGAGCGGCCATACCGGTGATCTGAGGAGCGGCCATGGAGGTGCCGGACATATTCTGATAGGTACCGCCGTCCTTCAGGGAGTAGATGTTGCCGCCAGGGGCGGTGATCTCGGGCTTCATCTCCAGAGAACCGGGAACGCCCCAGCTGGAGAAGCTGCTCATGGTGTAGTAGTCGGCGGAGGCATGGTTGACAGCGGCGGAAGCACCCACGGTCATGGTACCGGTGTAGTACACAAGACCGGAATCGGTGGTGTGCTTCTCGGAGCTGGCCTTGATGTACTCGCCGTCGGCCTGCAGTATGGAGACATAGGGGGCCGTGTAGTTATAGCCATCGGTAACCATGCTGATGGTGCCGGGCTCATTGTTGGCCACGATCAGGGCGATGGCACCGTTGGAGATGGCGTTGTTGCCCTTATCGGTGAAGGCGATGGAGCCACGGTTGCAGATGGCGATCTTACCGGTGAGGATATCCTTTACGGCGGCAAAATCCTCGGCATTACCGGCGGTGTCCACATACACGAACTGCTGCTCACCGGCCAGAGTCGTCAGAGCCTGGATGGGAGCGCTGGTGCTGTCGGTGTAGAAGAGCTTCTTGCCGGCCACTTCCACGTAATCACCGGTGCCGCCCACGTTATCTACGGAGGCAACGCCCAGAGAGTTGGTGTAGGAGCCGGGGGAGCCGGTGGTGGTCCAGCTGTTGCTCTCGGCATAGGGATACTGGTTGGCAGTGTTCTCGAACCAGTTGCCGGAGTTACCGGCGGAGATGGACACCACGGTGCCGCTATTGGTGATGTTCTCCATGATGGCCTGATAGGCGGCATAGGAGTTGCGGGAGGTACCGGGGTTGCTGCTGCCCAGAGACAGGTTCACGGAATCAGCGCCCAGCAGGATGGCGTCCTCGATGGCGACCATATAGTCGGAGTCACGAGCGCCGCCGTTGGTGCCGAATACCTTCATAACGAACACCTGAGCATCCGGAGCCACACCCTGCGTCAGGGCGGTATCCAGAGCGGGGGAGAAGGAGCCGTCCTCGTTCTTGATATAGCGGTTGCCGGCGGCGATGCCGGTGACGTGGGAGCCATGGTCGCCTTGCTTGTCGTTGGCGTGGGTGATATCCAGATCGTCATCCACGTAGTTGAAGCCGTAGGGGATCTTGGCGTTGACGTACAGCTGATCGGCGGTGACGCCGGGCATCTTCTTGGAGGCGTTCAGCTGCTCCAGAACGGTATCCGTCAGATCAGCAGCGGTCATCAGCGTGGCGCCGCTGTCCTTCACGGCATAGGTGAAGGCATCGGGATCCAGAGAGGGATGGTCGGTGTCAGCGCCGGTATCGATGATGGCCACCTTGGAGCCGGCGCCGGTATAACCGTCCGCCCAAGCCACATGGGAGCCGATCATGCTGCCGGAGGTAGCCATGTTGGGATCGGTGGTCTCATTGTCCTTCACCACGCAGGGCTCGTAGCGGGTCTCAATGAGCACGGCCTCGACGCCGGAGATCTTTTCAATCTTTTCGATCTGACCGTATTCCACATTGGCGGAGATGATGTTGGCCGCCAGAGTCAGGTTCCAGACCACGTCCAGAGCCTCACCGCCCAGAGCCTTTTTGGAGATGGTCTTAGCCATCTTCTCCTGCTTGGTCTCCAGCTTCTGGCGGTACTTCATGGCCGCAGAATTGGTAGCGATATCCTCGCTGGAGTAACCCTTCGCCAGCGTGGAGGCATCTTTCAGAACGATGGAGACACGGACTACGTCGGTGTCTGCATATTCCGGAGTGTCTTGCGCCACCTTCTCGGCGTTGTTCTTGTCCAAACGCAGATCGGTGGAACGGTTGTCGATCTTTTCCCAGGTGAGGCCGTTGCCGGTACCGCTGGAAGGCGTCTTGGCGGCGGCCCAGGTGGGCGTGACCAGACTCAGGCTCAGAACCAGAGCCAGCAGCACGGACAATGCCCGCTTGATGGGCTTGGCGTGTTTCATAAGCGCACTCTCTCTTTCTCCGGCATCAGCCGGTTAGAATTGACCATACGGTGTGCCGGAAGCGGCTGCCCTGCTGCATACCGAGCAAGTATGGTTTTGCCAATCATAGCACGATTTGGAAGAGATTGCAATTCTTGAGAAATATATTTTGACGAAATTTTTATTGAAAATTTTCTCTTGTACAGGCACATTTTTGCCGAATTTAACAGTTTTTTCAAAAATGGAATACCGAATCGGTTCGCCGAATGACTTACTGCACAAAGAGGAATGTACGTGACAGGAGGACAAAGATGAGAAATGTCCGGGAAATGGGCTATATAAAGGGTTAGTGAGGGCTAACCAAGGGCGTATGGAGGCGGGGGCGTCTGCCGGAGACGGACAGGGGTAGTAAAAGCTCCAGCCGACTTGGCAGAAATACCGTTGGTGCTCTTTCCGCTTGCCGGAAATTGAAGGGCTATAACGGCGATGTGTATTTTCAAAATGCTGACACATTCTTTCTGATGCCGAATCTACGCTGGCACTTGAGATCAGTGCAGGTGTCGACCAAGGGGAAAATGAGGATCGAGCAGCCAGTATTCGCTGGAGGATCAATCGTGGACTTGAGGACGGTACCTCTGGTTATTACACTCGACCATTCTTTGGCTACCGCCGGGACGTTGACGGTGAACTCTCTATCTGTGAGGATGAGGCTATCGTAGTCCGAAAGATATTTTCTATGGATGTATTCCCCGTTAACTGGGACAGCGTTCCCGAGGTAATGAACAAGGAACAATTTTTCCGCATCTGCCGCATCAGCAAGTCCACGGCGCTACACCTGCTCAAATCCCTGACCTTTCGCTCCATCACCCGCAAAAGCCTCTGGCATATCCAGACGCTGAATGAATTCAGCAGGAAGATGAGGCGGAAGAAGTAAAAGTAACCGCCTCTGCATTTCCGTAGAGGCGGCTGCTTATCAATTAGTCATCATCTTCGTCATCCGGCCAACCGGATATGATATGTAATTCTCCTGAATCCATATCCATTGCCATATTATCTCCCATACACATCAGCAAATCGCCGTCAGAGTCAATTGCCATATTGTCTGAGATTGTATGAGCAAAATTTCCGTCATCGCAGTCAAAAAAGTGTTTTCCCATAAATAAAACTCCTTACTCAATTCTAATGATTTCGTGATCTCTTGTTCCGTATTTTCAACAGGAGGAACCCCATGACGGTCCGTTATGACAAACTTTGGATTTTGCTAATTAAGAACAAAATGAAAAAAGGCGAGCTGGCCAAGGCTGCGCACCTGTCGTCCCATACCATGACCCAGTTGAACAATAACCGCCTCGTCTCCATGTCTGTCATGCTCCGATTGTGTAAGGTGTTCCATTGTGACATTGGAGACTTGATGGAAGTAGTAGAGGATGAAACAAACTAAGCAGTAATTCTACCATGTATGCGTGAGGTATAACCAATGGACAACAATGCAAAGCTCCGCCCGCTATATCTGGCGAAGATTCTATATGAGTGCACCGATGAAGACCACTATCTGACCACGATGCAGCTGGCGCAGATTCTTGAAGAGGAATACGGTATCCCGGCGCACCGGCAGACCATCAAGACGGACATTGAGCTTCTGCAGCAGTTCGGAATGGACATCCAAGAAGTAAAGTCCACTCAGAACCGTTATAACCTCATTAGTCGTCAATTTGAAATCGCTGAGCTGAAGCTGCTGATCGATGCTGTGCAGTCCTCCAAGTTCATCCCCAAAGAGCGTAGCGAGCAGATGGTCTCTAAGATCGTCGCGCTGGCCGGACAGCATAAGGCTGAGGAACTGAAGCGCAACGCTTCCGTGGAGGGACGTACAAAATCGGAAAACCGGCAGGATCTGTTGATCGTAGATGCAATCAACGAGGCAATCAATGCGGAGAAGAAAATTGCCTTCCAGTACTTTTCTTACAATGTCCGCAAGCAGAAGAAGCTGCGCCACGACGGCGAGCGATACGTCTTCAGCCCCTACCGCCTAATCTGGAACGGCGATTATTACTACGTACTGGGCTATTCGGACAAGCATCGAGCTATTGGTAGCTTCCGTGTGGACCGTATCAGCGCCCGTCCTGACATTCTTTCGGAGGAAGCCGTACCGGTCCCGGCGGACTTCGGTGTCGATGATTTTCTTGCGACCACCTTCCGGATGTACGGCAGCGAGTGTCAGGAGGTAGAACTGATCTGTGACAACTCCGTGATCGATGCAATCATCGACCGCTTCGGGACAGATGTGACCATCTACGCCTGCGATATGAGCACCTTCCGCGTGATCGTCCGGGTGGCCATCAGCCATATCTTCTTCAGCTGGATTTTCGGCTTCGGCGGGAAAGTAAGAATCAAAGGGCCTGAAAAGATAAAAACGGATTATAAAGAAATGGTCTCAAGGGCACTATCCAGTCTGTGACATAACAACATCGGGATAAGTAGGTCCAAAATACATACCAAAGAGGTGAAAACAATGCAGGAAAGAAATATGCCGCCATTTGCACCGGTGCTGATGCAATCGACGAGAGCAATCGGCTATAGTTTGGAAGCTGCAATTGCAGATATTATTGACAACAGTATTGCTGCAAAAGCTGGGAAAGTTCAGCTGTCATTCTTTCCGGTAGGCGATGCATATGTCTCAATTCTGGATAATGGTACCGGTATGGATGATGCTCAAATGAATATCGCTATGCAGTATGGAAGTAAGAGCCCGACTGAGACACGAGACTCGTCTGACTTGGGACGATATGGCTTAGGCCTGAAGACTGCATCTTTGTCTCAGTGCCGTGTTTTGACCGTAATCAGCAAACAGGGAGATCAGGTAATTGGACGGCGCTGGGATCTTGATTACGTCATTAAAACAGGTGTATGGTCACTGTTGATCCTTGATAAAGAAGACTTTGCCTCAGTTCCTCATATTTCTGATTTGTACGAGCAGGATAGCGGTACATTGGTTGTATGGCAGAACCTCGACCGTTTGCTGATGGGCGAAGTAGATTATGAAAAATCGCTTGGCCGAAAAATGGACGAGGTAAGGCAACACCTTGAACTGGTATTTCACAGGTACTTATCCGGGGAATCCGGAATAAAAAAGCTAGAAATACTTTTCAATGGAGTAAAGCTTAAAGCGGCAGATCCGTTTTTGATAAAGAAGAGCACGCAAGCCATGGACACAGAAACGCTGGTGATTCGAGGGAAACGCATTCTGGTAACGCCATATATTCTGCCTCATATTTCTAAAATGACTGAAGAGGAAAAGAACCAACTTGGCGGCAAAGATGGAATTCGCAAACGGCAGGGCTTTTATGTATATCGAAACAAGCGGCTTCTAATTTGGGGAACGTGGTTCCGTATGATGCGGCAGGGTGATCTTTCAAAGCTGGCTCGTGTTATGGTCGATATCCCAAATGACTTGGACGATTTGTGGACTTTGGATATTAAGAAATCTCATGCAATTCCACCTGCCGAGGTGAGGAATAGCCTTCAAACTGTGATTGACCGCATTGCAGATAAGAGCAAGCGCACATGGACGTTCAGAGGGAAAAAGGAAACTTCGGATTCGGTTGAGCATATGTGGACCCGATTAAAAACGCCGGAAAACGGCATCGTATATGAAATCAACCGAGACCATGTGTTGGTAGATCAGATCGTTGCCGAAGCTCCGGAAATTCGAGGCAAGCTTGAAACATTACTGAAATACATAGAACGAGGAATCCCTCTGAATCAACTTTACATTGATCTTAATAATGACGAAAAGATTGAGAATGATGCGGATATGGGCGAGCAGGAGATGTTCAAAACGCTGGAACAGATGCTGTCCGTTCTGCCCAGCAGCATTATGCGGCGTGAAATGCTTGAAAAGATAGAGCATACTGATCCTTTCTGCGGATATCCGGATGTGATTCGCGCTCTAAAAGCAAAGGAGGACGGCAATGTTAAACCCTAATATTGAAATGTTGGAAAATCTCATTTCCGCAGCGGTTAGTACTCGGTACAAGGAAGTTCCGCCTACAGAGGAAGAATTTCTTACGCTTGCACAAAGCATGCGTGCAACGCTGAGCACACTTCCAGTAACGGATGAGGAATTTGCAGAAATTCTTGTCCGTCTGCGTGCGTCGATTGTTATACAGATGGATGTCGGCGTGTACATCAATGATCGAAATACACCTCATAAATCATGGCTTCCTTCCAGAAGAGCAGATTTGGACTTTTTCTTCTGGAATCGATATAAAAAATATCTGGAGGAAATTAAACATTGGAATCCAAGGGTTACCGCAACGCTGGATAAGGTTTCTGACGAGATCGTCGATCTGCTCGGAGATCCGCAAAGTAAAGAACCTTTTCAGCGCCGCGGATTGGTGTTGGGCGATGTCCAATCCGGCAAAACCGCAAATTACACCGCAATCAGCAACAAAGCTGCTGATACTGGATACAGAATTATTATTGTTCTTGCAGGAATGATGGAAAATCTGCGCCAGCAGACTCAGTCTCGCTTGGATGCAGAGTTCTCTGGCCGGAAGAGTGAGTATTATCTGGATCCAAAGGCTGAACAGGGAATCAAAAACCAGCCTGTTGGTGTAGGCAGGTACGGCGTACAGAAGCGTATCGCAGCCTTTACCTCTGTGACTAAGGATTTTGACATCAATGTGCTGAAAAGCAATGATTTGAACCTTCAAAGCGTTTCAGATCCGATTGTCTTAGTCGTAAAGAAAAACAAGCGGATATTGAACAATTTGATTAAATGGCTCTCCAATAGTCGTGATAACACCACAGGGAAAATAATGCTGCCCATGCTCTTGATTGATGACGAGGCAGATAATGCATCTGTTAATACAAAGAGTGAGGATGACAGCCCAGCCGCTATCAATGCCTGCATTCGCCAGCTGCTGCACGAGTTTAATCAGGCTTCCTATCTGGGAATTACTGCGACACCCTTTGCCAATATTTTTATCAACCCTGAAACAGAAGATGAGATGATTGGCGATGACCTATTTCCCAGAGATTTTATCTACTCGCTGGCACCGCCTACGAACTACATTGGAGCTGATAAGATCTTCGGAGACGCAACAGAGAAGTTTTCTGATGTATTGATTCCGCTGCGGCGCGAAGAAATGGATCTATTTTTCCCTTTCACACACAAAAAGACATTGGAAGTGGATGCGCTGCCGCCCAGCATGTATGAAGCAATTGCATACTTTCTGCTGTTTAATGCAATTCGTGATCTGCGCGGCGATTATACCGAGCACCGCTCCATGATGATTCATGTTAGCCGTTTTACAGATGTGCAGAACCGAATTGCAGAAGCTGTAAATGAATGGCTTGTTCAAGTAAAGTCCGATGTGCAGAATTATGCTGCTTTGGATGATGAAAAGCGCGAGCAAATTGCATCTCTGCGTTATCTGCATAAAGTGTGGATGAAACACCAATTAGAAAAGATTAGCAAGACAAATTGGGATGACATTTGCTCCAATTACTTAAACCGCGCTATCGCCCCTATTGCAGTGCGCGCAGTTAACCAAAGAACTGGGGCAACAAGTCTGGATTATTTCAACCACAAAGAAGATGGCCTGCGCGTTATTGCAGTTGGCGGCAACAGCTTGTCCAGAGGCCTGACGCTGGAGGGGCTGGGAGTCAGTTATTTCTATCGTAAATCTCAAATGTATGATACGCTGCTGCAGATGGGACGCTGGTTTGGTTATCGTCCAAACTACGAGGACCTTTTCAGAATTTGGATGGCAGAAGAAGCTATTGACTGGTATGGGTACATCACCAGAGCGGCCAATGAGCTTAAAGATGAAATTGCAAAGATGAAGCTCGCCAACCAAACACCGATGGAGTTTGGTCTGAAAGTACGTCAGGATCCGAACTCACTTATTGCAACAGCTCGCAACAAAATGCGCTCGGCAACACAGGTAAGCCGCCCGGTAACTGTATCGGGAAAGCTGCTTGAAACGCCCAAGCTCAAGGCCAATCCCGAAATACTGAAAGCAAATGAAGTTGCATTCAAAGAATTTGTGGATCATTTGGGCAGTGCCGGAACTCGTGACTTCTCTGTGAAGCCATATTATTGGCGCGGTGTAAACAAAGAATTGGTTGTGCAGCTGCTTCTTGACTTTGAAACGCACCCGTGGCACCTTGCCTTCCAAGGCAGAGCACTTGCTGAGTATATCGATGAAAAAATGGACAATGAGACTTGGGATGTTGCCCTTATTACAGACGGTGAAGGCTCAGAATATGAGCCTGGTCTCAAATGCGGCAGCGAAGTGCTCTCGATTAAGGCAACTGAGCGCCGTTCTGTGATAGCTGATGACAAAATGATTCGGATCAGCGGAACCAAAGTGAAGGTGGGTTCCGGCGGCTGCACAAGAGTTGGATTAACCAAAGAACAGATCGAAACAGCAAGAAAACGCTTCAAAGAGCGAAATGGGGACAAGCATATGTCTGACAGTGCCTATTTGATTCGAGAGCGAAGCCCGTTGCTGATGCTGCACATCATTGAAACAGATTTGGATAAAGTCGAATCTACCAACAGAGAAGTTCCTCCCTATTTATTTGCACTTGGCGTTGGCTTCCCTGATACTGGTGCCGGTATCCGTACTGCGAATTACATGGTGAACATGGTTGAACTGAAAAACTGGATGGATCCTGACGAGGAAGAAGACGAATGAAAATTACTGCTGAATATCTTCATGAGAAGTGGAACGCCTTCAACTACTATGACGGAGGATACATACAGATTGAGGTGAAACACGCCCTTGAATGGCACGTTGGCTACAAGGAGATTGACCAGAAAGCCTTGGTGATTATTTCACAGAATGAGCCGGAACTTCTGCCGTCTTCCAAATCAATTGTTGTAACCAAGGGCCGCCGCACAGACGGACGATGGACTCTTTCCTTTGTGCTTATGCGCAATGAACAGGACAGCGTTTTTGAATTGCTGTGCGCGGATTTGATCTCTTATTCTCAAACAGCAGATAATGAGATTTCTGCTTTGAATTTAACAGTGCGGCGCTTTAAGCAATGGAACAAACTGCTTGAGCATCAAAGAAAAAGCCTGATGGATGAGAGTAACCGCAAAGGATTGCTTGGCGAGCTTATCTATCTGTGCGAAGTGATTGATGCCGGATATCCAATTCTGCCGGCGGTTCAAGGATGGGTCGGCCCGGATGGTGCTGATCAAGACTTTGTGTACGCAGACAACTGGCATGAGGTGAAATCTGTGGGTGTATCCGCAGATTCTGTGAAAATTTCTTCTTTGGAGCAGCTTGCAAATACCGATCCTGGAGAGTTGGTTGTGATGCTTATTGATAAGTGTGCACCAGAACACAGCGGCGCAGTGTCACTTGGAGAGCAGGTAGATCACACTTTCAGACGGGTGCATGAAAACGATGACGCCTATTCCCTTTTGGAAAGCAAGCTGATGCGCTATGGCTTTATCGATCTTCCTGAGTATAGGGAGCAAAAATATGTATGCTCGGGGGAAATGCATTTCCGCGTAGACGCGGATTTCCCAAGGCTGACATCAGATAATGTCGTTCCGCAGATTATCGAGGTACAATATTCAATTAGTCTGGCCAGTATTGAAGACTGGCGGGTGGAGGGTTAACATGGATGCGCAGGAATTCAGAAAGGATTTTCTCGAAAATGTAAAAGCAGAGGCTGCTGCCACTGGTGAGGGTTCCTGCGCAGCCTTTGTTGGCTCTATGGCGCAGTATCTTGTTGAAGCGGAAGTCTTGCCGGACTTCACTCCTGCTTTCTATACAAGTACAACATCCAAGAGAAAAATCTATCGTGTAGATGGGTACGTTTTTGACGAATTCGACTATACGATGAATTTAATCATTGCGGATTATGACGGCGTGGAAGAACGGACGATGGGTAAGGTTGTATCTTCAACGAATTTTCAACGCTTAGCCGTGTTTGTGGATCAGGCCCTAAACACGAATTTGTATAGAGAGATCGAGATGAGTACTCCATGTGCGGATTTGGTAGATCTGCTTCGGTTGGAAAAAGAGAGAATTCGAAAATACAGACTTCTCATTTTCACAGATGCAGATGTCAGCGATACGCTGAAGAATCTTGACAATCTCGATATTGGAGGCATTCCTGCTGAATGTCAAATCTGGGACATCGACCGTGTGTTTCGTGTATGCTGCTCTGATCTGGGGCGTCAAAATATTGAGATTGATTTTCGAGAATATATCCCCGAAGGCATCCCTTGCCTGGAGGCCAGCAGCGCTGCGACGGCAGAATATAACAGCTATCTTTGCATTATTCCGGGAAAGGTTCTTGCAGATATTTATGATAAGTATGGCAGTCAATTGTTGGAGGGCAATGTTCGGTCATTTCTTTCTACAAAGGTCGCCGTAAATAAAAAAATCAGGGAAACTATTTTGAAATGCCCCTCAATGTTTTTTGCGTATAACAATGGCGTATCTGCAACCGCAATGGATGTCCAGCTTGAGCGCACAGCAGGTGGAACACACATTGTCGGGGCAAGAGACTTTCAGATTATTAACGGCGGCCAGACGACAGCATCCCTTTCCAATACCCGTCATAAGGATAAAGCTGATTTGGAAGGCATCTACGTACAGATGAAGCTGACTGAGATTGATGAAAGCGACATGGACCGTTCAACGGAGTTGGTACGAAATATATCTCGGTCCTCAAATAGCCAAAACAAAGTTACAGATGCAGATTTCTTCTCTACTCACCCATTCCACATACGCATGGAGCAGCATTCCCGGAGAATTTTTGCTCCTGCAGAATCTGGTGCACAGTATGAAACAAAATGGTTTTATGAGCGTGCTAAGGGTCAATTTCTTCAGGCACAAATGCGTCTTACACCGGCCAAGAAGCGGCAATTCCTGCTGCAGAATCCCAAGAGCAAAGTCATCACTAAAACGGATTTGGCTAAAGTACGCAACACATGGAGTGAAATGCCCCACATCGTCAGCAAGGGTGCTCAGACAAACTTTATGAAGTTTGCTGAGTTGATTGATGAAGCTTGGACGGCCAACGATTCGCAGTTTAATGAGCGATACTTTACAGAAAGCGTGGCGCTGGTTATCTTATTTAAGCATCTCGAAGCGTTGATACCGAGGCAGGAGTGGTATGAACAGGGCTACCGAGCGAACATCGTTACTTATTCATTGGCACTGCTTCATCAGTTAATTCGGAAGCAGTTCAAAAATATGGAGTTGGATTTGCAGAGTATTTGGCAGCGCCAAAGCGTTCCAGAAAGCGTTACAAAAGCTTTGGAACAGATAGCTGAGCAGGTCTTCTATAGGATAACTGATCCAAATAGACCTACAATCAATGTCACGCAGTGGTGCAAGCGCGAGGGATGCTGGAACAGTGTTCAAGAAATTAATCTAATTCTGCCAGCAGAATTTTCTAGTGTATTGATTGGAAAAACTGAAGTGAGGGCAGCAGAAAAAGAAGCGAGGAAAGACCAAAAAGTGCTTTCCGAAACGGAGGCACAGGTTAAAGTACTTCAATATTCTGCAGATCAATGGAAAAAGCTGTCTGCGTTTGCGATGCAGAAACGCATGGCATCGCCCGATGAAAATGTAGCGCTGAAATATGCATGCCAAATCCCTAACAAAATGCCGAGTGGATACCAGAGTCAACGACTCCTTGCGCTCCTTGATCGAGCATTATCCGAGGGTTTTAACCTTTAACAAGAGAAAGAGGAATGTGTTGTGTACAAAGTTGTGGACTTGTTTGCAGGAGCAGGAGGCCTGAGCCTTGGCTTTATGCAGACGAGAAAATATGATATCAAGGTAGCGTTTGAGAACAGTCCTTATATGCAGGAAACATATCGCCTGAATCATCCAGGCGTTGAAGTACAGGGAGATGTCTGCGCTGCAAATTATGACGAGATTAAGAAAAAATATGGGGATATAGACGTGGTCATCGGCGGCCCGCCCTGTCAAGGCTTTTCTAATGCGAATCGCCAAAAGAACCATGCTATCAGTCAGAATAATATGCTGGTAAAACAGTATATCAGGGCTATTCTCGAACTCAAACCAAAAGCATTCGTTATGGAAAATGTCAGTATGCTGAAATCTGATGTTCACCGATTTTATATGGAAGAGAGTGATGTTGAAACTGTCGCAAAATACAAGATTCCTGTTAAATCCACATATCTTCACTTGCTGGATCAGGCGTATGTATTTGACGGCGCACTGGAGATTGTTAAAGATCAGCAGAAGATTCAGCAGTATCTTTGGCCGGAACAGCATTACTTTGAGCTGAACGTTATCTATAAGGCCGCGAAGAATCTTGAAAAAATGAAATCTGCACTTGAAAAGCACAAAAAGAAGCTTTGTGCTGCGGCTGCTGACTATGCGAAATTGCATGATAGTAATCATATCGCCAGTGTCTCTTCGGAAGCATTTCAAGCGATCTCAGAATACTATTCTGGTGAGTTGGATGCGTCTACGCTCAAAAGCAGGATTGAACCAGCGATTCTGATCCAGCGTATGCTCAGCAAGGCACAGGAGATACACGAAAATCACATAGTTGTGGATGCCTACTCTGTCGAAGATGGAATCGCAGCCGTGATTCGCTCTTTTGCTGTTTACGATTATCTGGAGCGTGTATTGCAGGCACCTGAAAATGGCTACGTTTTGGATAAAGATGTCCTTTGCGCTGCAGATTATGGCGCACCTCAGAAACGAATGCGTTTCGTTGTGATAGGCATTAAACGCAGGATTTCTTCTAAAATAGCCCTTCCTAAAGGCCGTTTTGATGCAGACGAATATCGAACCGTGCGAGATGCCATCACCGATTTGGAAGATGTCGAGCCGGTCGTTGAGCTTGAAGACGACAAAGAAGGGATTGCACTGCAGCCAAAAGAGAACCTTGGCGAATTGGCTTCCTCACTCCGAGATTCTAAAATACTAAAAAACCATATGGTTACAAAAACAACCGATACTGCGATGCAGCGTTTTAAGGCACTCAAACAGGGAGAAAATTTCCACGCTTTAGATGATTCGCTGAAAACCAATACATATACGGACGCATCCCGAACTCAGAATACGATTTATCTTAGATTAAACTACGACGAACCCTGTGGGACAGTGGTAAATGTCCGCAAATCTATGTGGATACATCCGACACAGGACCGAGCTATCAGTGTTAGAGAAGCAGCGCGTCTGCAAACTTTCCCAGATAGTTTTGTGTTCTGCGGCTCAAAGGACAAACAGTATCAGCAGGTGGGCAATGCGGTTCCGCCGATTATGGCTAAGTCGATTGCCAAGAAGTTAGCCAAAGTTTTGAAAGACAATTTGCCGGAAGGTGAACAGAATGGCGGATAACCATAGTAAGGAAGTCCGAAGTATAAACATGTCTCACATCCGCAGTACGAATTCGAAACCTGAAGAAATTGTACGCAAGTATCTTTTTGCAGAAGGATTCCGTTATCGTAAGAATGTGAAGAAGCTGCCGGGATGTCCTGATATAGTTCTCCCCAAATATAAAACTGTAATCTTTGTGAACGGCTGTTTCTGGCATAAGCATGATTGTCCTCGGTTTGTTTGGCCCTCATCCAATCAAGATTACTGGAGGCCAAAAATTCTTAGAAATATTGAACGGGACAATCAAAGCCGCAAAGAATTAGAAACTCTGGGCTGGAAGGTAATCACTGTCTGGGAATGCGAATTAAAAAAGAATGTACTTAACGAGACCCTTGGAAAACTGATTGCAGAACTGAAAGCCATTGACTTCAGTACTGATAATAAGGAGACGACATGAAAAGGAAATCTGTACGAGGGGGAAATATTTATGACCAGAACTATAACCATCAAGGGCGTCGGCAAGCTGAGCCTGAAGCCGGATCAGGTGGTGGTATCACTGACCCTGAATGCGACCGATAAGAACTACGACAAGACAATGGATACAGCTGCGAAGCATTTGGAGCAACTCCGGGGAGCGCTTGTCGGTATTGGTTTTACAAAGGATGACCTGAAAACTACCAATTTCAATGTGAATACGGAATATGAAAGTGAGCGGGACAAAAACGGCAATTACAAGAGAATCTTCATCGGTTACAGCGTCACCCATCAACTAAAGCTGGAGTTTGGTTTTGACTCTCAGCGCCTTTCCCGAACACTTGGAGCCATTGCAGGCTGCATCGCTGAGCCGGAACTGAATGTGCAGTTTACGGTAAAGGACAAAAAGTCCGTGAATGCGGCGCTTCTGGAGAATGCCTGCGTCAACGCAAAGGCAAAAGCCGGTATCCTCGCCAAGGCTTCCGGTGTGACGCTGGGCGATCTGATTTCTATCGACTACAATTGGGGCGAGCTGCATCTGTTTTCCCAAACTCAGTATGATATGGAGGACGATTGCATGAGAATGGCCAGTGCCGCACCCACCAGTATTGAAATCGAGCCGGACGACATCGATATCAGCGACAGCGTGACATTTGTGTGGGAGATCAGTAAATGAATGCAGCGATTTTAGACGAACTCATCCATCTCTATGAGGAGAATATGGACACCCTTTATGGCAGTGAGCATGATGAGATTTTTAAGTGGAGGGCCTTAAAGACCTTCCAGCGGGAGTGGTTCCGAAACGATCATCCCGATTTTGCTTCCCGCTTCAATGCTGCCACAAAGGACTTTTCGGTCCTGATTGATAACAGCCGTATGCATCCCCGGAATGCCGTCGTGAAGCTCTGCGAAAAGGATTCTGCCGAAGTGGAGCACCTGTTCTGCGATGTTCTCTTTGCCGAGGACCACGGTGATCTGAAGCTTCGGCAGGAACATATGGATCAGTTCCTGGACGGAATGGAACGGCTACGCATTGCCTATTATCCGGGCAGTTGGTCCTTTAAGCACGATCGGCACGCAGCCTCTGCGTATCTGGCCATGTATGCACCGGAGGACAATTACATTTACA
>OJAG01000039.1_pt1 | contig 101195 bp, 161 predicted proteins | sample 1589021 | NCBI WGS metagenome assembly OJAG01 (sample SAMN03283264) | human gut metagenome | biome: human-associated habitat; material: feces | host: Homo sapiens | place: USA | collected 2013 | reverse complement strand
AATAGTATGCATGGTTAATATGTTTAAATATTCATATAACCTGTTAAACTGCACACCCTCAGTTTATATTACATATAAAAAACCGTCTAAACTAGGAGTACCACATATAAGATTTATTACATACATAAGAAAGACTACTAAAAAGAAATAATATGAAATTAATAGAATCCAGTGTTCAGATTATTGAGGAAAAAGACCCTTATAAGATGATAGAGTTAGCAGGTAGAACTTGTTATAAGAGCGAAGATAAGATAACAGAGGACAGTGCTAAAGAGTTTGTAGACCGTATGATTAAGCTTGGTCATGGGGCTATGTTAGAGCATGGTACTATTTATCTTACTATAGATGGAGAAGATCCGAATCTCAGTAAGATACAAAGTAACCCATATACTAAGGTAAATTTAGTACCTTACGAAGTACTCACAGAAGGTAATTACACGATCAGTTACAAAGCGCATATTACTACTAATCTTAGAGTATTAATAGAAAATAACTTAAAAGAATTATTGCAGTATCAAGTAGAACCTACAGAGCATCATGAAAAACGTATTACAGCTAAATTCATATGTGATAGAGGAGTAAGTCACGAATTTGTTAGACACAGAGTATTTAGCTTTGCACAGGAGTCTCAAAGATATTGTAACTATAATAAGGATAAATTTAATAACGAGCTTACTTTTATTAAGCCTACTTGGTTAGATATACCTACAGGTGATTATACTTATTGGGATGGAGATTGGTGTGATATTGATAATATGAAAATCCAATTACCTTCAGATAATGGTGTAGCAGATAACTTTTTATGGTGTCTGAACAATGCAGGAATGCAATACAGACTGCTAATAAACAAAGGTTTAAAGCCTCAAGAAGCTCGTGGAGTACTACCTAATGCAACTAAGACAGAATTAGTAATGACAGGCTTTGAGAGTGATTGGGAAGGTTTCTTTAGGTTACGTTGTAGTGGCGCAGCTCATCCAGATGCTAGAAAGTTGGCTGATAAGTTAAGATCGTTAATGAATGTTAATTTTTGTAAATGAAAGGTAATAAGTTATTGTCTTGTATTACAGACGAAATATATGCGCATCTATTAAATTTCGATAGTACGGTTATATCTGTACGTTTAAGCGAAGATAGTATGCGTGCTTTCCTAGAATATGCATTACCAACTATCCGTTTTAATGATAGCAGTTTGAAATTTAATTACGGTCTACAATACTATACAAATGTAATTATTACTATCACTATGGATAAGAGTTTGAAGAGCGATTATTATATAAATTATTATTAATAAATGTTAAAAATTAGCTATTAAATAGCTATAATTGTTCTTAACAAATGTTAAAAAGCTTATCATAAAAGAAACTTTTATAAGAGTTTATACGTTACTGTCTATAACAGTTAAAGACAGTCTAAGACAGTATAGACTGATTATAGTCTCCTACTTTAGATATTTATATTATGAACAAACAACAACAAGTTAAAGAAGTAGCTTACTTAGGTAAGAAAGTATATTTTGGTAATAAACCTTATACTTTAGTAGAGAATGAAATAAAAGGTATGTGTCAAGGTTGTGATCTATACGATTATTATTGTCCTTCTAGAATTACCGCCTTATGTACTCAAGGATTTATACTTAAGAAATATAAGAAAGAACAATAAATATTGAAGGTAATGACTTTGAACGACCAGGAATTAGCAAAGATAGTAAAGAATAGAATGCCAGTAACAATAGATAACAAATAGTTTATAGTAGAGTCTAATCCTATAGGTAGTTGTGATGGATGCTATTACTTAGATAAAAATTGTCCTACTTTAGCTAGGAGATACTGCTGTTCTAATGGCGGAAATATATTAAGATTAAAGAAACAAAACAACAAATAATACGTTATAGAATATAAACAAGAATATTATGGAAGATAAAGTACTAGAAACAGTAATTAATGGAATTGGTTATACTCCTCTGAAAGATGTGTTAGTTAAACCTCTTGAACCTATTAAGTTAAAGAAAGAAATAACCGAAGCAGTTGGTACAGGTGAAAAAGATGTTGATGGTTATGAGAAGTTTGAGACTAAGACTGAAGTAAAAGAAGTAGAGTCAGAGTGGAGATTAGGAATTGTACTTGCTATTCCAGAAAGTCTAAATATAACAGACTTTAAAGTAGGAGATACAATAGTATTTAATAAGAAGTTTGCTAAAGACTTTGACTTATTCAAGGACAGTCAGTTAGTTAAACCTTATGATATTATAGCAAGAAAAGACTAAATATTAATGCGTATTAATAGTTGTTGTGGGGCTAGGTCTGCGGATCTAGCCTTTTTTCATGTCATTACTTAAATATAAGTTAACAAATGTTAAAGAATAGATACTATTTTAACATTTACCGTTTAGGTATATGTAACAACTATTAAACAACTAAATAATAATTATTATGAAGAACTATAAAGTAATTAAAGAATTTGCATCTGCACAAAAAGGTGATATGCTTACTTATAACGAAGATACTAATTTGTATGAATTCAGTATGACAACTGAAAATGATAGTGAGAAGTGTTCACGTTATATTTGTATGGATGAGGAAACAGCAGAAGAGTTTGTAGAATCAGGTAATCTGTTAGTCATTGAAGATGAAGATAAGGAAATCTCTGCAATTGATAAATTGTGTGCATTATCTGATTTGATAGATACATTAGAAGCTCAATATAAGAAAGACCATGACGATATAGTAGAAGCCTATAATAATCAAGAGATTCCTACTTGCGTTAAGGTTGAAGCAGACACGGTATATTTCAATATGAATCAAATTCTTAAAAAGGTAAAGGAAATTATCAATGAATAAATTAGTAAAGACTGTTAAGAAAACAGATCTTTACAGAGAATTCCTCAAATCACTTGATGGTGTACTTTAGCTGACCACTAGGGAGCAAGACTTGATGGTTTTATTAATTGATATAGATATTAATACACCTAAGCTCCCTGGGTACAGCAAGAATGTGATAAGCACCGAAAACAGACGTTATCTAAAAGCTGCAACAGGCATTACTAGTGATAACTTAAGTAGATACATAGGGAAATTAAGAGATAAAGGTCTGATAATAAAAGGTAAAGCTGATGATGAATGGATGGTTAATCCTGCATTAATACCTGAAATAATAGGAGATAGAGTTCAGCTAACTATCGTACTTAGATTGGAGAAAGAATAATATGAATATACAATATGTAACACTTAAACCAGGTTGTGTCTTATTATGTAAAAAGTATAATTGGTTTAAGAGATTTTGGGCTAAGCTAAGCAAGAAAGTACTACCTTATAATCATTTTGTTATCTTTAAAAATTCGTGTGATTTAGTAAATACGTCTAGTAAAAACACAGACATTATTATTGCTGAACCTAAAAAGAACTATAGTAAGAAAGAGATTAGTACATTAGAAAAGATTCTAGAATTTAATGGTGATATTGCTACGAGTTCAGAAGAAGGTGTAAAAATTGAAGACCTATTTGCAGCAATTAATGTTATTAGAACTAATACATTTTCAGATAATACTAATGATTTGCAGGCTTTCTTAAATAACAAATATTATAATATTAGAGAGTTATCAAATGAAAAAAACTGGAATGAGTATATATTCTGAACTAAGTAATAAATATCAACTTCCTAGTTAGGTAATAAAGGTTATATGTAATCATCCTTTTATGTTCGCTAATAGAAGAATAACAGAAGGTGATGAAAGACCTATGCTGTTCACTTACTTAGGTAAAATCAAGATTAAGAAGGTATATGAGCGAAAGAAAGAAGATACGGATAACAAAGATACCACAAAATGACATTCTAACAGAATTAGTAGAGCTCATGATATATTATAAAATGTCTTATCCAACAGGTCAAAAAGATGAATGCACAATACAAATTAAAGAAAGTAGTAATGAAATCATTACCCCTGATTCAACTTATAGATTGTCAGATGAAGTATTTTTGTATGTGTACTTACTTAGTAATAGAGCAATTGCTAATATATATAAAGTAATAAAAGATGATTAGAAAATACTGTCTTGATATATATCCTGTAGATCTATATATTTCTACTATAGATTGTTTTGAAGAAATGAAGAGAAAGTTCTTGTTCTATCCTACTATTAAAGATTTATTGAATAATGAGAATAATGGCTCCCCTATTAGTCCAGTCAGTGCAGATGGAGTTACATTTATAGTAAGAGATAAGAGAACTGGAGACAAAGGAGTGCTTATTCTTATAGAAGCTCCAGATAAATTAGATGGTACAGCTATAGAAGTAGCTGCTCATGAATCTACACACGCTACTGATGTAATATGGGATATAATAGGAGGGGTAGGTCAAGGATACGATCAAGGTAATGAACCTTATGCTTATTTACTAGGTTGGATAGCAGGTAAAGTAGGTCAATTTATGATAGATTATTTAAGAGATAAAGAAAATGGAAGGAAAGAAGAATGATTTCTTAGACAAGAAATTAAGATGGGATTTGTTGCCTCTAGAAGAAATTGAAGATATTGTAAAAGTATACACAGCTGGTTCTATTAAGTATGGTGATAATAATTGGCAGAACTTAGAGAATGGTTACCAACGTTATAAAGCTGCTATGCTAAGACACTTACTTGAGTATGAAAAAGGTAATACTATTGACAAAGATACTGGTTGCCATCACTTAGCTCAAGTTGCTTGGAATGCAATAGCAATGCTGTGGATAAGTAAACACAATTTTAGAAAAGCAACTGTTGAAGATTTATCTAAAGCTCTAGATGAGCGTATTGAAGAAAAAATAAATAATTGTAACGATATACTTGACAAGATACAACTTTCTTCCCAAACAGAATTAGATAGAAGAGCTGAATTTGACACCATCAGTGGTTTAAAGAAAGAAATACATCGTTCGATTATAGAACTATCTAAAAAGCTGGCTAAAAAAACAAACTTTAATTATTGGTTAAGCGAAGATGAAACTGGTGCTGTTATAGAAGATAATAATGGGAAGATGGTTAAAGGAATAATTGTAGATCGTAACTTATACGGTTCCAATGAAGAAGTTATAGCAAAATTGAGTTCCTATAAAGATAGATTAAAAGACTTAGTAGAAGAAACTATTTATGAATATAACAAAGGAAAGTCTAGAACAGGAGATAGCGTATTATCAGACAGTGATAAACAAGTATCAGAATAATCCTGAATATACAAATCCTAATTGTTCAGAGAAACAAGCCAGAGTAATATTAGCAAGATTACAAAAAGAATATTATACTGATTATAGAATAGATTAATTATGAATAAATACGTAAATGGCAATAATAGTAGTTGCATGATAGGTTATAATCCGGATACAAATGAGGTAACTGTTTTAGATAGTTTCTATTTCGATTATATATGGATTGTTCCTGAAGATGGAGAATACAGTATCACAAAAAAAGATGGAACTACTGAAAATGTAAAAGTGTCTAAGGGTGATTTAATAGCAAAAACATATAAACTTGATGATAAAACTTTTGTTTATGCTGTGATTAGTGATAAAGCTATTAAAGATCATATTGCAAAGATGCAAGATGAAAAACAGAAAATACGTAGTACTTTCTCTGAATGTGAATGTACCTCATGCGTATCAAGTAATTAATACATAATAATTATGAAACTATTTGATATAATAGGAGGAAAAGTAGTAATACATGAAAATGCTTTAGCTATACCTGCTTTTAAGAAAATATGGGAATCAGATAAAGCTGATAAACAACACGCTACTGCAATACTTAGTTATATAGTATTTAAGAATAAATGGGATAGTCCTTATGTACTGAGTATTCCATATGATCAAATAGAGAGTAAGCTAAAAGAAGAATTCTTAGGAAATACAAATTATGAGCTTACTGAAGATGAACAGAAAGCAGAAGATAGCTTTATTAAATTACAGCATACTCGTACTTTAGATATGTTAGATAGTATCAGATTAAAGCTAGATACTTTCAATAAATACTATAAAGATTCTTTGTTAGAGGAACTTGATGAAAAGAAAATAGAGAAGTATTATGCAGGATTTGCCAAAGTAAAAGATACATTTGTTACTCTAGATTACTTAGAGAAAGCTGTTAAGTCTGGTGAGCTTGAAACTAGTAAAGTAAAAGGTGATGCTAAGATTAATCTATTTGAACTTCCTAATCAAAATGTTAGAGTATAACATTTGATAAACACTAAAAAATAACAACAACGTTTAATAATACAAAATTGAGATTATGGATAAAAATACAAAAATGCCTACAATTATCGTAGATTTGACTGATGATACCAAGACTGTTGAAGAAGCAATTGCTGAATGTGAAGCAGCTAGATTGCAAGTAAAACCTTGGTATAAAAGAATAGCTAAGCGTATCAAGAGCTGGTTTTAATTTTAAGATATCATTAATTTAACCCCGAAGGGGCCCTTACGTGGAGGGTAAGAATATCCACGTGTTATTGCCCTATGGTGTAATGGTTAGCACAGGAGGCTCTAACCCTCTTAGTCTGCGTTCGAGTCGTAGTGGGGCTACTAATTGAAAATAGAATAACATGATTAAATTTGATAGGATGAAACTGATAGGTTTCTCAAAAAACAGAATGCATTTTCAAAGCAGAACTGACAAAAGTAAATATTACTATTTCGAGTTCTCTTTTAAATATCTTCTTAAGATATTTAATCCTAATATAACAAAATATATAGGTCCGTTCTATTAAAAAATACTAGTCCTTTGAAACTATAATAGCAGAAGGAAACTTGTTGGATAGGTAGTTATCGTGAACAGGTAGTCTGGGGTAATGTTAGCCCAGGTGGGGAGTACTAAACATAAGGCGTATAAAACCCTAGCTTAAGAAACTAGGTTGCAGTCACTGGAAATCTCCTCAATATTCTTTTCTTTTAAAAAATCATAATGGAAGGGGTTCGTTGTGAAACGCGCCCCTTTTTAAATACACAACATGGTAGACTTCAATAAAAAGATAGTAAATAGTAATAAGTTCAGATAGCCTGCTCTTACATATATTAGAACAGGTCAATACTGCCCACACCCTAAAGGTACGGCAGAATATATGCGTTTCTGGACAGAGGAAAAGGAACGTTGTATTAATGGTTATACAGCTGATGATGGTGACTTCATTAGTGGGTATAACTATTTTTATTTAAATTATTGCCCTATTAATCGTACTGTAAATAGCATAGTAAATGGAGAAGTAGTATCAGAATAGTTGGTTACATTTCCTGATTTTTGGGACTACGATTATTACTATTTTAATGCAGTAAATGAAGCTCATAAATAGGGTAAACATTTATGTGTACTTAAGTCTAGACGTAAAGGTTACGAGTAGCCTTATTCTGAGGAAGTATTAACTCCGACAGGATTTGTTACGATGGGTTCTCTTAAAGTAGGAGACTACGTTATGAACCCTAATGGGCAACCTGTACGTATTGGAGATATAGTAGAACAAGGAGTACAGGAAGTATATGAGGTAGAATTTTAGGATGGCAGAGTAGTACGTTGTGGGGCTAATCATTTATGGGCTACATGCAGAAATGGAAAGAAGTTCTATATTATGCCTACAAAAGAATACGCCAAACGTAAGCTTACTCAAGGAAGTACAGGTAAAGAACATTACCCATATAAAGTACCAAAATTAAACCCTTTACATTTTGAAGAACGCTCAGTAACAGTAGATCCCTATGTATTAGGGGTATTATTAGGAGACGGTTACATATGTGGAACACAAGTTCAATTTGCTACAAATGACTAGTTTGTAGTAGAGGAACTATCTAGAAGATTACCAGATTATACAATAAAGAAAGATCAATGGGCAGAGTTTAAATATGCTATTCTTTCTAATAAGAAAGGTTATAATGAATTAAATAGACAATTAAAAGACTTAGGAGTAAAAGTTAAGTCTTACGATAAATTTATACCTGAAAATTATAAATTTTCTTCTGTAGAGAATAGATTAGAATTAGTAAGAGGTCTAATGGATACGGATGGAAGTATTACTAACGGAGCCGCTACCTTTGTTTCTACTTCTGAAAAACTAATAGATGATCTTGTATTTGTACTTAGAAGTTTAGGCATACGAGTTCACAAATCAAAAAAGATAGAAGGAAAAATAGGAGTTGAATTCAGCAATGGATACAAATCTGATACATTACCACATTGGGAACTTTGTATTACTACAGAAGAAGACATATTCAAATTACCTAGAAAATTAGAAAAAATACGTAAGAATAGAAAGTACAATTATAATGGAATAGGTATAAAAGCTATTAGAGCTACAGGATAGTATGAACAATAGAGATGTTTATGCATAGATAATGAAAATCATCTGTATATAACTAAAGATTTTATTCCAACACATAATAGTTATAAAGGAGCTGCTATGCTATGTCGTAATTACTATCTTATACCTAACTCTAAATCATATGTATATGCTTCAAATAAGCAATATTTAACGGACGATGGTATCCTTACTAAAGCTTGGGACTACTTAGACTTTATAGATGAACATACTGCATGGGGTAAGAAAAGAGCTGTAAATACTCAATTACGTAAACGTGCTGCAGTAAGCATGAAGGATGAGTATGGTAATCAAATAGAAGTAGGTTATAAATCTGAAATTATTGGGGTTACTTTGAAAGACAATCCTGATGTAGTACGTGGTAAGAAAGCTAACCTTATTCTATTTGAAGAAGCTGGTTCATTTAAAGAACTAGGTGCAGCATGGCAAATTGCTAGACCTTCTGTAGAAAATGATGGTAGAGCATTTGCTACTATGATAGCATTTGGTACTGGTGGTGATGAAGATTCTAACTTCTTTACTCTTAAAGATATGTTTTATAAGCCTAAAGGTTATAATTGTTTAGAGCTTGATAACATATGGGATGAGAATGTAGGAGATACTAAATGTGGTTTCTTCATACCTTAGTATACAAACATGGACATACGAGATGAATAGGGAAATCGTATGTATATGGATAATGATGGTAATACTATAAGACATAAAGCTTTAGAATATGTATTACAATAGCGTAAAGATGTAATAGAGAATGCCACTAGTTCTGTAGCAGTAGACCGTTATGTGGCAGAACGTTGTATTACTCCAGCTGAAGCATGTCTAGAATTCAATGGTAATATATTTCCGAAGAAAGAGTTACAAGAACAACTAGCTAAAATACGTACAAATAAGAAATTATCAAATCACAAATAGATAGGTGATTTAGTATGGGAATCAGATGGTAGTCTTAAATGGGTAATAAAAAAACAAGGTGATATTACTCATTATCCTCTATCCAAAGAGGATGATCCTACTGGTTCTATAGTTATATGGGAACATCCTGTAAAGGATGCTCCTATTGGTTTATATATACTTGGAGTAGACCCTTATGACCATGATCAATCTGGTACTAATTCATTAGGATCTACTTTTGTATATAAGAGATTTTAGAATTTTGAAAACTACTACGATATAATAGTAGCTGAGTATACAGGAAGACCTGCTACAGCAGAGGAATATTATGAAAATTTACGTAAACTCGCAGTTTATTACAATGGCAGAATTATGTATGAAAATGAGCGTAAAGGTCTGTTTCCATACTTTACTGCTAAGCATTGTGACTATCTTTTGGCTGATTAGCCAGATATTATATCTGATATCATCAGCAATTCTAAGGTGCAACGAAAGAAAGGTTGTCACATGAATAAACAAATTAAACAATGGGGTGAAGGACTCATCAAAGATTGGTTAAATGATGAGAAATCTCCAGGACATAAAAACCTACACGATATATTATCAGAACCGCTATTAGAAGAGCTTATAGGTTATAATGATATAGGTAACTTCGACCGTGTGATGGCGTTGATGCAGGTAATGATTTATCGTGAACAGCTATATAATGTGGTTGTAAAAGAGAAGAAAAAAACTAACAGAGAGAGATTATTATTCGACGGTCCTCTCTTTACTTATGGTAACTGGAGTTATGACGATAGCTTCAGTCAAGTCGATGATGATGTATATACATTTAATTAACAGAATATGATAAGTAGAAATATTGGTTCATTTCCTGTGCAAAAACTTCCTATGTCTAAAAAGACCAAAGACTGGAAGGAGGCCTGTGTTGACTATATAATAGGTAAGTCAGGCTTTAATAGTGGAGGTGGTAGAAATGGGCGTACTAGATATGAAGAGATGTAGACTTACTATGATTTATACAATAGTATCTATAATGAGAAAGATCTTCTATACGTTACAAATCCCTTTAAATAGAAGGATGGATTCCCTGCTACAGCATAGGATTATAATATAATTAAGCCTAAAATAGACTTATTATTAGGTGAAGAAACAAAAAGACCATTTAATTTTAGAGTAGTACGTACTAGTGACATAGCTACTAGTGAAGTACAAGATACTGCTAAACAAATGCTGGAAGATTATGTAATGGCTACTATTATGAGTCAATTAGGTCCTGAAGAGGCTTAGAGATATCAACAAGCATTACAGAATGGTGAAATATTACCTCCAGAAAAGATATAGAAATATCTAAGTAAGGATTATAAGGATATAGCAGAAGTAACAGCATATCATAGCCTTAATTACCTTAAGAATAAACTTAATGTAGTCCATGAGTTTTATAAGGGTTGGAAAGATGCGTTGATAGCTGGAGAAGAAATATACTATGTTGGTATTATAAACGGTAATCCTTATTTAGAACGAGTTAATCCTCTTTACTTTAGTTATGACTAGAGTGCAGACTTAGAATTCATTCATGACTCTGATTGGTGCTGCCGTAAAATGATTATGTCAGCTACAGAAATTTATGATAGATTCTATGATAAAATGACAGAAAAGCAATTGAATGAATTGCTTGAAATGGTAGATGATGTAAGCAGGGGAGGTATCAATCCTGAAGTACATAAGACTTCTATGGATTATCCTCACTTAAAAACAAGAACTATTAATGGGTTAACTTCAAATCCGTTTGAAGGATCTGATAACATTAATGTTTGGCATTGCTGTTGGAAGTCATTTAAGAAAATAGGTTTCGTTACTTATCAAGATCCTAATACTGGAGAAATTGATGAGTTGCAAGTAGACGAGTCCTACAAGGTTACTGGTATGGAGTTGAACGTTGAATGGACTTGGATTATAGAAGTATGGGAAGGTTATAGAGTTGGAGAAGACTTATATATAGGTATATAGCCACTAGAATACCAACACATATCTGCTGATAATCTTAATTCTCAAAAATTACCTTATACAGGAGTTGTATACAATAATACTAATAGTGCTCCTAGATCTTTGGTAAGTATGATGAAACCATTACAATATATGTATATCGTACTATGGTATAGACTAGAACTTGCTATGGCTAGAGATAAGGGTAAAGTACCTGTTATTGACGTTACTTAGATACCTAAATCTATGGGCATAGATGTGAATAAATGGATGCATTATTTAGGTGCTCTTGGCGTAGCATTTATTAACCCATACGAAGAAGGATGGGATATACCTGGTAGAGAAGGTGGTAAGCCATCTCAGTTCAATCAATTTACTTCATTAGATCTTACTATGGCTAATACTATTGATTAGTACATTAATCTTATGGATAAGATTGAAGCTATGGTATCAGAAATATCAGGAGTAAGTAAATAGCGTGAAGGTTCTGTTGCATCTAATGAATTAGTAGGTAATGTAGAGAGATCTATAGTATAGTCAGCTCATATTACTGAACCTTGGTTCTGGGTTCATAATCAAGTAAAGAAAGAAGCTCTTACTATGTTATTAGATACTTCTAAAGTAGCATGGAAAGATAATAAAAGATGCTTACATTATATCCTTGATGATGCTACTAGAGCATTTATAACTCTTTCTGATGAGTTCTTCTATGAAGACATGGATATATTCATTGATGATACTACTAAGAATCAACAACAAGTAGAAGCTCTTAAACAACTTATGCAACCTGCTATGCAGAATGGAGCTAGCTTACTCGATATAGCCGAAATCATTACTATGGATAATATTAGTATGATTAAGTCTAGATTAGAGGAGATTGAGCAGAAACGTATGGAGCAACAACAAGCTATGGAACAAGCTCAAGCAGAACGTGAACAGCAAGCTATTCAAATGCAAAATGAGGTCAAGGAAGAAGAGCTTATGATTAAAGAGGCAGAGATGGATCTTGAGAAGTATAAGATAGATCAAGATAATGCTACTAAGATTACTGTAGCTCAACTTAATGCTTATAGAGGTGCTGAGAATATGGATCAAGATGGTAATGGAATTCCAGATCCAGTAGAGATAGCTCAACAAGCTTTAGCTGAACGTAAGCAAGCGTCTGATGAAGCTTCTAAACAATTTGAATTTAATGCTAAGATTAGAGAGCAGAAAATGAAAAAAGAGATAGAAGATAAGAAGAATCAGCTTGAAAGAGAAAGAATGGATCATGAAATGAAGTTGCAGGCAGCTAAAGATAAAGCTGCAATGGAAAGAGAGAAACTTAAAGCTAAAACTGCAATCCGCAATAAAACAACAGGAGAGAAATAATTATGAATTGGTTTAAAGAAACATGGTGGATAATTAAATAGTTATTCACTAAAGTAAAAGCAGACAAAGTAGAGTATAAACATATGGATCACTATCCATTTAGTGGTTACTCTGCAATGAGCTGGTGTGGTTACTTGTTAAGTAGAAAACCTGAATCTCAGATTAAGCCTACTACTTGGAATCATGAAAATATTCATCTCTATGAAGCTAAAGATAAAAAGAGATGGATAAGTTATTATTGGTCTTATGTGTGGGAATGGATTAAAGGTAACCCAATTATATACCCTGCATCTAGTGCTTACTATACTATTCCTTATGAGATGGAAGCTTATGCTAATGACGATAACTTTGATTATCTGAAAACACGTAAGCCTGAAGATCTTGATAAGTACAAGATTAAGGATAGAAAGAAGACTTATAAGGCTAATAAGAAGAATTGGAAACAATATCTTAAAACAATTAAATAATAGGAGGAATTAATTATGGCTTGCAAGGGCGGAAAGAAATCCAAAGGCGGAAAAGGTGGAAAGAAATAATTGAAAGATTATGAATAGACAAGCATTTAAATAGAGAATGCAAAACCTAAAGTCTTACCGGGAGAATAATCCCGGTAAAGGCTATTGGGATTGGAAGGTAGAAGCATTTGCAGATGGTGGTCAGACAGGTGATCCTGAGAAGGAAAGATTCTATCAAGCTACAGGTAGAAGTAGTAGTGGTAGACCTTTAGAAGAAGGTTTAAAACCTGTGTTCAGTCTTGAAGATGCTGCTAATATGACTCCTATTGGTGATGCTATATCGGCTAAAGACGCCTATGATGCAGTAAAGAATAGAGATTGGTTGAGTGCTGGATTGGCTGCTTCAGCTATGATCCCTTTTATACCTAATGTATATAGATCTCTTAAAAGCAAAATTTCAAGAGAGATTCCTACTGTTACTAGAAGTTTTCAAAGATAGGTTGATACTAATGATCTTAGAAGAGATTTAGAAAACAACAATAGAAGACGAGTATTAGAAGAATATTCTGATCAGCGTAATAGAGCGTATGAATTATTAAATACTCCAGAAGCTAGAAGAAGGGCATAGACTATTGATAGAAAGTATGGTACTGAATATAACAAAGTATATGATGATTTAACTAAAGAATATGAAGATATAAATAGTTATGTTAACTTACCTGAACCTAATTTTGTATCAAATAAAAAAGATTATGCCAATATTAATCCGTCTGAAGGTAAAACTATAAATCTGTCTACAGATAATATTAGAACTGCAGAAGATTATCCTAAAGGATTAATAAGACATGAAATAGGTCATTATGTAGATGAGAAAGCTTATCCTGGAGGAGTACCAAATAATGCATACTTGAGATAGTTAGGTAAACCAAGTAAGTACAGACCATTCTCTGAAGTGGAGCATATGTTTCCAGATAAAGATAGAGCTAAAAGTGTAAAAGAAAAGTATTATGAACTAGTTTGATGAGTATTTGATGAATACCTTAACTCCTAGTACTTATCCTACTAATACTAAATAGTTTAGATAGGTTATAGAATCAGCTCCTGATTTATATAACAATATGAAAATGTTATTGAAAATACACACTAAGCCAAGTGTATTATATAAAGATTTTCTGACTAGGCCTTTAGTAAATAAGATAAATAAAAATAAAAATCAAGAGTTTGTTTAATATGGACGAAAAGTTAGCAACATATATATCTGCAGTAAAGAAATAGAAAAGATATCTAAATAAATTCAGAGATAATTCCTTGTTATATAGTACAGATATAATGGGTATAGACTATGAATTTACAGATATTGAGGATGCTATATACGATAGTAGTTACAATATAGAATTAAACAAAGTTCCAGTATACTCTCCAGAATTAACAGATAAAGAATTAATGGCATTATTATCACATCGTAAAGGAGAATATTTTACTGATGTTGAAATGTATAGATATATGAATAGTCTAATAATTCGTCTTTGTAAGGAAGAAATATATGGGAATGATGATAATGCCACAGTATCCCATACCAAGTTATAAAGATGGAGGGGTACATATAAAGAAAAAGAATAGAGGTAAGTTTAATGCTTTGAAGAAGAGAACAGGTAAAAGTACAGAAGAACTTACTCATAGCAAGAATCCATTGACTCGTAAGAGGGCTATCTTTGCTCAGAACGCGAAAAAATGGAAACATAAAGGAAGAAAAAAATAAATCTAATTATATATAATTATGGAAGCAAAGAACACATTGAATGGTTTTGAGGCTATATTAGATACCTTGAACCCTGAAGATAACGATACTGACGTAATTGATGCAGCAGCAGAAGAACTAACTGATGAAGAGTTAGAGGCATTACGTAATCCTAAACCTAAGAAAACAACTAAAGTAGAAGATGATGAGCTTGAAGACGAAGATGCTGAAGAGGAAGATGAAGATGTTGCATCTAAACCTAAGAAAACTACTAAAACTCAAAAGAAATCCAAATCTGAAGATACAGAAACTAATGAAGATGAAGATGAGGATGGGGAACAAGGATCTAATAGTGATAATACCGATGGTGGAAATGATACAAGCGATGAAGAAATAATTGTAGGATTCTTCGATTCATTAGCTTCACAGTTAGGATGGGATGACGTAGAAGATGACGAAAAGCCTAGAACTGCTGAAGATCTGATTGATTACTTTAAAGAGGTAATAGAAGAAAATTCTACTCCTCAGTATGCTAGTGAGGAAGTAGAAAAGCTTGATAAATTTGTTCATAATGGAGGTAAGCTTAAAGATTATTTTAGTATCGATGCTGATCTTGATATTGATAATATTGAGATAGAAGACGATGAAGTAAATCAAAAACTGGTCATTAAAGAATTTTTAAAAGAAAAAGGCTTTACCTCAAAACAAATTGAAAAGAAACTTAACAAATATGAAGAAGCTGGCTTACTAGAAGATGAGGCTATGGACGCTTTAGAGGCTCTTAGAGACATTAAAGTTGCACGTAAAGAAGAGCTATTAGCCAACCAGGAAAAGTAGGCTAGAGAGGCTGAAAAGCAGCAACGTGACTTCTTTAATAACGTTGTCACAGAAATAAAAGGCATGGATAGTATCTATGGAATTGATATTCCTGAGAAGGATAAGAAAGCCCTGTTGGAATACATATTCAAACCAGATGCAGATGGCATTACTAGATACTAGAAAGATTATGCTAAAAGCCTTAAGAATTTAATTACTTCTGCTTACTTTACAATGAAAGGTGATACCTTAATTGATATAGCTAAGAAGAAAGGTAAGAAAGATGCCATTGATAATTTCAAGAATACACTTTCTAGAAATAGTGGAGTATCTAAGAAATCTAAAAGGCAAGTGATAAATAACGATAGCAACTCATCTATCTGGGACGCTTTCGCACGACAACTACGTGTCGCATAATAAACATTAAATAAATGACTGAAGAGAAAGAAGTCTGGAAAGATATACCAGGATACCAAGGTTATTATCAAATTAGTAATCTTGGCCGAGTAAAATCTCTTTAGAGAACTATTACCCATAAACCGTCTAAAAAATTTCCAAATGGTAGGGTAGTAATATATAAAGAGAGAGAACTAATACCTAGTACTGATAGTAGTGGTTATTTGTTTGTACAGCTTTATAAAAGTGGAGTATTTAAAAGTAAACGTATACATCGTTTAGTCGCTGAGACTTTTTTATAGAATGATAAAAATTGTTGTTAGGTAAACCATAAGGATGAAAATAAACATAATAACAATGTAAGTAATCTTGAATGGTGTACTGCTAAATACAATATAAATTACGGAACAGGTAAATACAGAAAAGTTACAAATAATATACCCGTTATATAGTACTCAAAATCTGGAGAATTTATAGCTGAATACAATAGTGCAACAGCTGCAACATACGCATTGAATATACCGCAGTTTTATGCTAGAGATATCTTAAGAGTATGCAGAGGACGAGGAAAAACAGTACAAGGTTTTATTTGGAAACTTAAAAATAAACTTTAAAAATTATCTTACATAATATTATGGATAACAATATTTTAAATAATCTTCAATTATACAAAGGTAAGTGGTTTTCCGACTTGATTGATACTGCTAAGATCTCAGTAGCTTCTCAGCAGAATCCGTATCAGGTGTCTACTATCTTGTCTTACGTATTTGGTACAAAAGATAGTGGTTATAGCACTTCTTTGGATATGTTGACAGGTGGTCTTGGCAACGTAATGACAATTGATCAGCCTTCTTTTGAATGGTCTGTAATGGTTGATAATGACAGAGCCGTAACAATTAGAGACGCTAAATGGAATGGCGCAACTATTACTCCTACTTCTACTGCAGGTTTGGGTAACACTCCTATTATGTTGTGGTTAGAGGATAATTGGTTGACCTTGGGTTAAGCCAAGCTTTACAGAAATGTATTGAAAAATAAATTCCGTTAATTGCTGGAAACTCCTAAAGATATTTAGACCGAAGAGTTAAACTTAAATATATAGAGTATGAAAAACAAAAATGGACAATCAGCAACCAAGCAAGTAATTTGGAAGCCTATAAAAAATTGGGAAGATCTTTATGAAATATCTAATGAAGGTGATGTTTACTCATTAAGAAGAGGTAAGTGTTTAAAACCTCGTTTGTCATTAGATGGATATAAAAGAGTGTGTTTGTTTAAAGATGGTAAAGGATACGAATATAGAGTAGCTAGGTTAGTAGCTGAAGCCTTTGTAGAGAATCCTGAAAATAAACCACAGGTAAATCATAAAGACTACAACAGATCTAACGATATATTTAGCAACCTTGAATGGTGTGATAATTACGAAAATGCACATTATTCTTACGATGCTGGTAAATATATTAGACCTGAGAATTTTAAAGTGTATACTTTTACAAATGTGTATAATGGTAAAACATTCTCAATTATAGGTATAACAAATGTAGCAAAACAATTTGGATGTTCTAAGAAAAATTTTAAAGCTTTAATAACAAGTTACGCTAATACTGGTAAATATGTTAAACAAGGCTTATTTAAAGGACTTAGAATAGATTCTGAATACTTGAAGGTTCAACGACTAGAGAATAATCTCGTAGACTCAAGTGAGTCGAAATGCGGAACTTCCTTATAGGAAGAAGATATAGTCTAATCTTATATGAAAATATAAGCAGTAACATTTACAAACTCGAATGTTACGGGTATAGTCTAACAAGCTATATTGAATAAAACCTGTTGGCCCAGGCGCAATTTTAGAGTTTGATAATCGTGAATTCCAAGTACGTGTATCAGGTGCTCCCTATCAAGATGGTAATCTGTGGGTATACACTTGCTTTGTAGCAGATGGTCAGCCTACTTCTTATATTCCTTCTGAATATCTTGAAGCTGGAAAACAAGTATCTCGTCTTGCTTCTGCATACGAAGAATACAGTGAAGAGGGTGATATCTTGAACTACAACACCCACTTCAAGATGCGTAACTATCTTACTACTATTCGTATTAACTATGATATTACTGGTTCAGCTTATTCTACAGTAATGGCGATTGCTTTGAAAGATCCTGATACTGGCAAGACTTCTTATCTGTGGGCTGATTATCAGGAATGGAAAGCTTTACGTGAATGGTACAAGAGATGTGAACGTATGCTCGTTTATATGAAGACTAATGTTAACAAGGATGGTTCTTGTAATTTGAAGGGTACTAACGGTCGTCCGGTATTTATCGGTGCTGGTCTGTTGGAACAGATTGCTCCGTCTAATAGACGTTACTATACTCACTTGACTGGTGAGATGTTGGAAGACTTCTTGTTTGATCTGTCTTATAACTGCCTGGGTACTAATGAACGTAAGTTTGTTGCCTTGACTGGTGAAATGGGTATGCGTGAATTTGACCGTATCTTGAAAGAGAAAGTAGCTACTATGAACTTAATGGATACAGTATTTGTAACTGGTTCTGGTGATAACTTGACTTTCGGTGGTCAGTTTAAGACTTACAAGATGACTAATGGCATCGAGTTGACTTTGAAATATTTCCCGTTGTATGATGATACTACTTATAATCGTGAGTTGCATCCTGTAACCTTGAAACCGAAGGAATCATATCGTATGACTTTCTTGGATCTTGGTCGTCGTGATGGTGAAGCTAATATCGTTAAGGTAGTTCGTAAGGATCGTGAATTTGTTACTTGGTACACTGGTGGTGCTGTTGCTCCGTCTGGTTATGCTAAGTCTAAAGATACCTTGAGATCTAATGGTAAGGACGGCTACACCGTATTCTTCCTTGGAGAAATGGGAATAATGTTGAGAGATCCACGGGCATGTGGGGAATTGATATTAGAATAATTTCCGCTCGATTGCAGAATAACAAAGGCCAGTTTCGGCTGGCCTTTTACTAACTTGATAGAATCTAATATATAATATTATGGAAGTAATCGTTAGAATAATGAAAGTAAATCCTTGGACAGGACTTACTAAATGGCCTACTACTTTTGATTATGTAGGTCCGTACTGGACTAGATCTGGTAATATCTACACTGGCTTGAGCTCAGAAGATGCTCGTAGATTGGAAAAAGCCTTAAATAAAGAAGAAGGTGAATTAGCTCCTAATAGTGACTTTTGGACTACCTTTGCAGTTAAAATCGGTAAAAGAGATTTGATTCTTGATACTGAGAAACCTTTAGATGAATTGCAATACTTATTTCTTAAAGGTCATAAAAGAGTAGCAGATGGTTTGTCTAATATGAATCCTTCTAAAGATTATGTACTGATTAATAAAGATGCAGAGGCTGAACAGGCTAATCGTGTTAACAAAGTTAAACGTGAAGCTTATCGTGAGCTCGATAAAATGTCTATTGAAGATATGCGTAAGTGCTTACGTCTGTATGGTATGAAATCAGATACAATGTCAAATGAATTAGTTGAAGCTAAACTTACGGAACAAGTTGAGACTTCTCCTGAAAAGTTTATGCTGAAATGGGTAGAAAACCCAAATAAAGAAATTAACTTTGTTATTGAAGAAGCTATTGCTAAAAACATTATTAGAAAGAATCGTACTCAATATTTCTTTGGTACAGATTTGATTGGTAATGGTATTGACGATGTTATTGCTTATTTGCAAGATAAAAAGAATCAAGATATTAAATTGGCAATACTCAATGAAATTAAATCTAAGTAATGACTAATAAAGATTCTCATATAATTTTCAAGGTAGTTCTGGATAAGAATGCAGAAGGTATTGCTTATGGTGGATGCCCAGCATTTTTAGACGAGGAAGTAGACTTATTTCTTAATCAAGCACAGCTAGAAATCTTAAGTAATAAGATCACTGGTAATAATGCTCTAAGAATAGGTTTAGAAGGTTCTGTATCTAACTTATCTGAGATAGAAAAGTTAATAGCTACAGATGTTAACCTTCATGCTGTACATACAGACTATAATGAGTATGTATTAGAAGATGTTCATGATGAAGATAATAGAATGACTATACTTGGTGTATTACTTAAGTATGGACAATTCTAGACTAACTGCGTACTTACTAGTCATGAGTTAGTAAAGCCTTTTAAGTAGACTTACAATAATATACCTTGGGTAGAGAATCCAGTAGCTACTTTAGAAAATGATAAATTATTAGTATACGTAGATCCTGTTTTAATGCGGGATCCTATGTATGCTCCAAGAGTGGAAGGTGATACAGAATTCTACAGAGTAGATCTTACTTATGTTAAGAAACCAACTAAGTTTGATTATACTAAACCTGAACAAGAATTAGACTTCCCTGAAGATGTTATGTATGAGATTATTAATAGGGCAGTAGTAATAGCTTTAGAGAATATAGAATCTCAAAGACAATCTTCTAAGTTTTAGTTAAACCAAGTATCTGAGTAATTATGACAGAAAGAAGTTTTTAGATTAATGTAGAAAGGTAGCTAAATAATATTATAACAAATTATAATGATACTATTAAGTTTCCATCAGATACTTTATTTCATTTTATAAATAAAGCTAAAGATGAGTATGTTAAATAGAACTTTAGAGTATTCTAGAGAAATCAAGAGATTACTGATAACATACGTACTTTAGTGAATACTAAAAACTATACCACTTATAGTTTTAGTAAATTAGGTAATAAATGGGAAGCTGATTATCCTGAAGATTATATGTTTGCACTTGGTGAAAATGTATATATAAGTATAAAGGATAATAAATGCAATAACTTAATTACTCGCGAATCTGATGTAATAGAGGCTACAATAGAGACAGTAAGCTCTAGACTAAGTAATAGCCTATCAGATCATAAATTGCGTTATAATCAAGCAAAACCTATTAGAGTATATACTGACAATAAAATTGTATTATATACTGATGGTAAGTACAATATAAGTTCTTATGAACTTACTTACTTAAGAAAAGCAAAAGATCTGGGTAATGTAAGTGATCTTACTAAAGAATATACAGATCTTCCAGAAAACACTCATTAGGATATAGTAGATCTAGCAGTTCAAATGATAGTACAAACTATACCTAATACCAGTTCTAAGAAATCTTAGGACAAATAATTAAAGGCGCTTACGGCCGTGGAAATCTGAAATAATGAAAGTAGAAAGTAAGCGAATAGACTAAGCGCTAATGTCTAATTTTAAAATAATATATAAAGATGATAACTTCAGTACACTCAGTTCTGATTGGAAAACAAGCTCCTGCTTCTTATACTACAGTAGATGCATTAGCTGTTGGTGATGTTGCTTTGTTTGATGAAAATAAAGCTCTTATTAAAACTGCTGCCGATGCAGTAAATGCTAACTCTCTGTATGTAGGTGTAGCAGGTGAAAAGATGAATGTTACTATGCCTGATGGTACAGTAGCTCAGAAAGCTAATATTGATTTCTCTACTGAAATTCAGAAAGCTTCTAAACCGTCTGCAGTTATTGGTGAACATGTTGAGCCAGTTGAAGAGAAGATTGTTATTACTTTGACTGATGCTACTATTATTGCTGGTAACCGTTACGTTCTGCGTATTGTTTATAAGGATTTTGAAGTAAACAACTTCCAGTTTACTCACACTTATGAAGTATATGCTGAGACTACTACTGCCAAAGACTTGGTAGACGCTTTCTTGAAGAAGATTAACGCACACAAGAACCGTAGAGTACAGGCTTCTGCTTCTGCTGCAGTTCTTACTTTGACTGCTATGCCGAAAGATGATAACGAAGGTGTTTATTCTCTGAATGAATACAGTGTTGTATCTATGGAAGCTTCTCTGTATGAAACTATTCCTGGTGCATTACTTGCTAATCAACCTAAAGCCGTTGTTGGTGCTAAGATTGAAAAGACTGCAGGTAATCCTGGTAAGGGTTATTGGAAGCAAGTACGTGACGCAGAAGTACGTAATATGGGTTATAAAGGTCATGTATTTACTGGTGCATATCCTATTGTTGAACAGGCTCGTAAAGTAGTAGAAGGTGCAGAATATGATTATGCTATCATCGAAAACGATAACCTGTACTTGAGCAATGATAATCAGTACATCAAGACTACTCCGTTGACTACGGAAGTTTATTGTCCTAGTTTAGTTGATTCTATCGTAGATAAAGGTATTCAGTCATTTATTGCTGGTAAGACAATTGCCTAATCCACGTTAGAGAGATTGAATTTGGGATAAAGATTCCTTTTACAAACTACAGAAGTGGAGTTGTGGAATATTCCACTCTCCACTTTTTTTATTGTTGATATATGGACAAATTAACAAATATACAAATAGATGGTGATAAACTGACCTTTAAGATAGAGACTGAAGTAGATCTTAGTAGCTATAGTAAGGAAGTTTATATAGATGAAGTATGGAATTTAAAGAACATACTTGAAGACAGTCCTATACATAACATTGGCTTTTCTGAGAATATTACAATTGATTCCGATAATAATGTAACTGTAACTAGTGATGATATTCTAGAGTTAGATTGGAATATGAAGTATGTTACATTAAGATGTTTTACGGATCAGGAAGAAATACATTTTCATGGCATATACTATAATCCTTCAATTGTGTATATGGCAGAAATTAGGAAATTACATACTCACTGTTCAACTTGTTTAGATGATTAGACTATGTAGAATATAATGTTAGTAGTCTTTAAGAGATAGTTGCTTGAGTATGCTCTAGCATCCGATTATTATCGCGATGCTTTACAATTATATGTAGATATCTGTAGATTACTTGAGATATCTATCAAACCAAAATGTGCAGCTAATACTTGCTGCAATAATGCTATTCTTACTCAGAAAGGTGATTGTTTCAATACAGAAAACGATAAATGTCTTCACTTAGAGAAAGAGCGTAACTCTGCTACTTTATTTAGTGGTATTTGTTACTCTTGTTCTAATAATACTTGCAGTACAGGAAATTGCAGTAACGGTTATTGTAAATTATAAAATAAACAGATATGACACAAAAATGTGATGGTGTAAAGATATTAGACTTAGAAGAGAAGCTTGAAGCTACAGGTGGTGAATACATTGTTACTGCAGAGAAAGACAATAACTATAAATTACCACTTGAATCAGTAGCTGATATAGTTATAGGTAATTCTAAGTTTAAAGCTGCAATTAAGGATGTATACGAATCAAGTACTCCTACAGCATCTGTATCTTTAGATAAAGATAAGTTCTTATTCTCATTTGGTATACCAGCAGGTAGAACAGGAGATGCAGGTAAGGACGGTAAAGATGGTAAAGATGGTAAAGATGGTAAGGATGGTATTGATGGTGTACCAGGTATAGACGGAGATACCACTAGAGTAGTAATAGCGTATAAATCTACTAAAACTATACAAAGACCTGATACTCCTGTAGGAGGTAGTTGGGATTACGATACTAATACTATTACATATCCTGAAGGTTGGTCTGGTAGTGATAGTAATCCTAATGGTTATGTATGGATGTCTACTGCTACATTCTCTAGTAAAGGTACTATAGTAGTTCCTTGGAGTACACCTGTTAGACTTACAGGTGCAGATGGACATGATGGTTCAGATGGTAGTAATATTGAGTTTGTATATAAGCTTACTGTAACTAGTTTAGTTACTCCTACTAAGCCCACAGGCAATAGTCAGACTGAAGCTATTAGACAAGGTTGGACTGATCATCCTACAGGTATTAGTGAAGAGTATCAATGTGAATGGGTTTGTTCTCATAACTTACAGACTGATGGTACTTGGAGTGAATGGGAAGGCCCTACTATTTGGTCTAAATGGGGAGTAAATGGTAAAGATGGTGATGGAGTAGAATATATTTATCAACGCACTAAATTACCAGCTTCCCCTCAAGAGATTACAGATAATAATCCAGATCAAGATGAGTACATACCTCAGTCAGCTTCTGGTGAACAACCTTGGACAGATGATCCTAAAGGTGTAAATGAAGAGTTTAAATACGAGTGGGTTAGTAAGAGAAAGTATAAAGGTGATACTCATAAATGGGGCAACTTTAGTTCTCCGTCATTGTGGGCTAAATATGGAGATAATGGGTAGGATGGTAATCATCTTAGAGTAATGTATACTAAGACATCTGGTAGTGATGTTAAGCCTAGAGATCCAGATAGATTGAATATTAATCCTGGTAGTATTTGGGGTGTAGGTATGCCTACTGCAACTGGTAAAGAAGCAATATGGGGTATCCAAGCCTTGGTTACTTTTGATAATAAATTAGTAATTGATGAATCCTTGCCTGAGGATGAAAGAGGTTGGCAAGGACCTTATTTAATTACAGGTGTACCCGGTCTTGATGGTAATAACTTTAATTATCAAGTAGAAGCATTTAAACAGAGTTCTACTCAACCTGAGAAACCTACTAGTAATGACCCATATCATCCAGGCAATGGTTGGGTACTTACTCCTGATATGTCTACTGGTATATGGTGGAAATGTATAGCACTAGTTCAAGGTGAAACAGGTACAGTAATAGAATGGGGTGCTGTAGTAAAAATAACAGGTCAAGGAGTTGTTATTAAAGGTACTCTAGATTCTACAGACGATCTTCCAACGGAAGGTAACCAGATAGGAGACGGATGGGTTATCGATGGCTTCTTGTGGGTATGGAATGGTAGCGAATGGGTAAATGTAGGTAAGGTTCAAGGCATGGATGGTAACTACTATGAATACAGATTTGCTAGAAATAACAGTTGGGAAACAGCTCCTTAGTTAAATGCAGCTGAACGTTATCCTGCAGGTTGGAGTTCTACTGCACCAGCGTTAAGTAGCGGTAAAGTATTATGGGCTACATTTGCTCTTATTAATGGTGGAGATAATACTTTGATAGAACAATGGTGTGACCCATACTATATGACTGGTATGACTGGTGATAATGGTGGTTCTGGTGTTCCTGGAGTAGGTTACGAGGTTAGATACTGTAAAGGTACTGAAACTACTTATACTGGTGAGACTTGGAATGACACTATGAAATGGAAAAGAAATCCTACAGGTTGGTCTATGGATGTTCCTGAGCTTACTAGTGGAGATGAGTATAATTATATATGGTTTATTCAGTGTAGAGTTATTAATGATAATATGGAAACTGCATGGTCTAAACCTAACCCTATGGGCGGTATAATTACTCCAGACCCAGTAGGTTCACAACCTATAGCATATCCTGCTGGTATATATAGTACTAGTACTCCTTATATTAATGATGGAGAGAAAGCACCTTATGTATATGATACTAGCGATGGTAACTACTATTTCTTAAAATCAGTAATGACGTGGATTGGTACTCAACAGAATAATGAATCTCCTGCTACAGATACATCTGGTGCATGGACTGTATTAGAGAATTATGAGGCAATTTATACTGATTTACTTATTGCACCTAATTCATTAGTAGGTGGAGCTGTATTTAATAACAACCTGATGTTCTCACAAAGAGGTAAGAATGCTAGTGGTGGTGATAGTTCTGAGTATCATTTGATTAATACTTCAAATCCTATGAATCCTTCTAACTAGTTTAGACCTAATTTCTTGTTAGACTTTAAGAATGGTGAAGCCTACTTTGGAGCTGGAGGTATACATTTAGCAGCTGATAGTTCTAATACTTCTATACAATTAGAATCTGGTAATGTATCTGGGGGTAATGGCAGTATTGCTACTATAGATATAGATGGGGCTACATTCCAAAAGGTAGTATCATCTAGTAATCCTGCAGCAAATAAGAGAGCTGAACTTAGTATAGATGGACTGAGTATTGACATGGGTATACCTAAATTCTATGTTAATGATGAAGGAATGTCTTACCAACATTACGCAGGATCTTCTACAGTGACAGATTTTAAGTTGGATACTACAGGGGCTATTACTATTGGACAAACTAATTCTAATCATGCTATAATTGATAGTGGTAGTTTTTCATTAAAGAATAGCAGTCTTAATAATATAGTTATTACTTATGATAATACTACTTCTTCAATAGTACTAAGAAATCCTACTGGAATAGATTCATCTAGAGTAGAAATAAAAGCTTTAGACGACAATGCTTCTGATGCTATTTCTGTAACAGCTTATGATTCTTAGGGTAATAAAGCGTATATATCTCCGTTAGGAGTAACTGTATCTGATGGTGTAAGTACTCACATAGACATTATGAAAAGTATGGTTACAGTAACTAATTCTAGTGGCACTCATATAGGATGGACTGGTACTAAAAACGGTTTACGTTTTATAGGAGGTATTTGTGTTGGTGAAGCTTAATTGAATTACTATGGATAAAGCAAGAGAATATATAAATGGTAAAACAAACTCTATACTTAAAACTAACATACTTAGAAATAATAGAGATGTTGTAGCAACCATAGTATACAATGAATTGACAGATTTATTAGAGTTTAGTAACACATCTAGTGTTACTACTCCTATAGATTCTGAAATACTAAAAAGGTATTTACATCAGGTTAAACCATAGTTATATAGTGGTATACCTATGAAACTCAAACCGTATTGTATTAAGTGTGGTTGTGGTAATGGATACTTTAGAGGATTGTATGATCCTTATGTATTAGCATTGTTGACAGAGGATGCAGATCCTTGGTTATGGGAAGATAACGGTGTAGTACTGTTAGAATAGTAGAAAGAAAATAATTTGATTGACAATGATAGCAAGAATTAAAGGTTTAAAAATTAGTCAAGCTTCAGAACGTACTGCTGTCACAGGATAGGAAATGATTCCATTCCAAGATGGTGAAAGAAATGGTAAGATCCGAATGATAGAGTTTAAAGATATGACTATGTATATCTTTGATCCTACTATCATTGATGGTAAAGTAAGTCAAGAAGATTATGACGCATTAAAGCAGGCTATAGAAGAAGGCAAGCTTATCTATACTATCAACTCTAATAGAAATGGATTAGACTTAGCAACTGAAGTAGCTATAGTTGGTGGTACTATATATATTGAATCTCCTGATTTTATTAAAGAAGAAGGTACAGATAATATATCTCAAGTAGTATTTGATACTATTACTGTAGATGGTTCATTAAACTATAATAAGGAACAATATACTACTACAGTTATTAAGACTACTGGGGATGGCACTAAAGTACTCACAGATAATGGTCAGTATGTATATATAGGTAATTTAGCATTAACTAACATTAAGTTTAAAGATGGTACTAATACATCTACTTATGACTTAGTAACTAATGGCATTACTTTCAGATAGAATGCTACTCCTTGTGTATCATGGAATACTATTAAGAGTGGTAACAATATCTATATGGATATACGTATAGCTAATGCTACTGCTTCTATGGATGGTCTCATGAGTAAGGAAGATTATGTAGAACTTAATACTACTATTCCTGGATAGATTGAAGATCTAAAGGAAGCTGACTCTAATCTAAGTAATAGAATAGATAATCTTGATGATAAGATCGATAAAGAGATTGCAGATAGAGAAGCAGAGATAGACAGACTTGAGAATAAGTTTGATGGAGTTACTGATGCATTAGAGGATGCTTTACAGAAAGAAATTGAAGATAGAAAAGCAGGTGATACTACTATTACTAATAACTTAAATGCATTTATTAGTACTAAAGGTCAACCTAGTGGTTTAGCTGAATTAGACTCAACTGGTAAGGTTCCAGCAGCTCAATTACCATCTTATGTAGATGATGTATTAGAATACTCTACTAAAGCTCAATTCCCTTAGACTGGTGAAACTGGTAAAATATATGTAGCTAAAGATACTAATCTAACATATAGATGGACTGGTACTCAATACTTAGAGATTAGTTAGAGTTTAGCATTAGGTGAAACTTCTAGTACTGCATATCCTGGAGATAAAGGTAAAGCTAATAGAGATGCTTTAAATAGTATGCCTACTAAACTTACTTCATATCTTACTCCTACTACTAGTACTGGTGAATTAGTTAAGATTAACTATAAGTATGCAGCTAAAGATGGTTTAAATTATGGTCCATTACAGGATGATAATATAGATATACCATCAGCTACAACTACTAATGCAGGTGCTATGTCTGCAATAGATAAAGGTAGATTAGATGACTTATATAATGAATTTGGTAGTATACAGAATCCTGGTGATAAGCTTGATTCACTACCTAATAACCTAGTTACTGGTGTAGATGCAACATCTAGAAATGCAACTGCTGTAACTATTAACTATAAACAATCTGATTTATCTGCAGCTAGTAATTCATACGCTAATCCTATTACTAAGTCATAGACTATACCTGCTGCTACTCAATCTGCAGCTGGTGTAATGACTGCAACTGATAAGCAGAATTTAGATGTTAATATACCTAATAGAATTACTAATCTAGATAATAAAGTAACTACTGAAGTAGATAGATTAGAAGAGCTTATCGAGAGCAGTTCATCCGAGATTACTAACGATTTGAATGTAGAGATTCAAGCTAGAAAGGATGGTGATACTAAGTTACAAACTAATATCAATAATCTGTAGTCTACTATGAATACAGAATTAGCTAAGAAGGTTGGTAAAGTAACTGTAGTTGGTTCTGGTAATGCTGTTACTACTGCATCTATTAGTGGCGATACTCTTACTCTAACTAAAGGAGCTACATATAATAACTATGTACATCCTGCTGGTTCTGCACCTAGTAAAGCATCTGGATTCTATAAGTTCTCCACTGACTCTACTAGTCATGTAGCTAGTGTTACTGCTGTAGCCAAGTCTGACATTACTGCTTTAGGGATACCAGGACAAGATACTACTTATGGTAATGCTACACAGTCTACTAGTGGTTTAATGTCTGCTGCTGATAAAACCAAATTAGATGGAATATCTACAGGAGCAAATAAATATATTCACCCAACGGGAGAAGCAGCAAATAAAACTTTAGGACTATATAAAGTAGCTACAGACGCAACTAGCCATGTTAAACAAGTTACCGCTGTAACTAAAAAGGACATTACCGATTTAGGAATAGCTGATACTGGGTCTACTCTTAGACTTATACGTATAGGTAGTAAAGAAGACTACGAGCATGTAGTAATTCTATTATGGAAAGATGATAGGGGTACTAATAGAATAGACGGTCTATTCTATACGGATATGGACGGTGCTTCGAGAAGACAAATTGCCGAAGCTCACTTGTGGTTCTCTAAATGGGCTACTGGTTCTGATTATAAGTTCATACTGAATACTAGTCAACAAAGTTCAGGTTTTTCATTAGTAACATGTACATATAATGGAGCTAAATGGTGGGGATTAAGACATATAAATGATCAAGCAGTAGACTTTTACTTTGATGGTTCAATGTCTTCCTAGATAAATCCCACTATAGTAAAATACTACAATAAGAATACGTCTACTGTATTGAATGCTGAAATTAACAGTTCTGTAACTAATGAAGCTAGTAAACTTGGTAGATTCGATGTAAATGGAGATCCATATGCTCTCTTAAGTGAAGTTAATACTAAGGTTAGTAAGTCTGGCGATACTATGACGGGAAGTTTGCGTCTTGACGGTAATACGGGAATAGATACAACTATTACTACAGACGGTAACCATAATGTTAAAATAGGTTCTCCAATTACAGGAGGATGGTCAAGAGGATATAATTTCAATAATAATTCAAGAGAAACTATAGGAGCATTCGGATGTTGTGGTGCAGGACAAACTCTTAATTATGCTTATATTGGTAGTACTTATAATAATACGTGGTAGAGATGGAACTCATCAGGTTCTGTTATAACTGTGCCATTAACTACAGCTGCTATTACATCTTCAGGGTCCGTTAAAACCACTTAGGAAATGATTGCTAAATACTTCCGTTTTGAAAAAGATGGTACTAATGTAGGTTATATAGGGGCTGGTTCTACTGCTAACAACGATATATACATATAGTCGCAAAATGATAATTCTATACACTTTTGTGTATCTGGTTATAGTACATCTGCAGGTATGACTGTACACACAAATAGTAATGTATCCATAGGAGGTGATGCAGCTACAGAAAAACTCAACGTTGCAGGTAATATTACATCTACTGGCAAAGTATCCGCAGCTAATGGTTTCTTCAAAGAATCTGATGCTAGATTAAAATCAGATATTAAACCTTTAGACTATACTCTGGACTAGATATGTTCTATACCTACTGTATCATTTATAATGAATGATCAGAAGCAAATAGGTACTATAGCATAGGATTTAGAGGAATTAGGTTTTGAGGATATAGTAACTGAAAGCGATACTCTTAAATCTGAAGTAAGTAATCCTGAACAATTTGAGTCATTCACTAAGGATGGTGAAGAATATGTTAAGGTTAAGAAGGTAGAGTATGAAATGTTAGGTGTATTAGCTATTGAAGGAGTTAAGATGCTTAAGGATGAGATTGAAAAGCTTAAAGCTGAAATAGAAACTTTAAAGAATAAGCAGCATGAGTAATGAAATAGCAACATATTCTATGATATTAAGTAAGCTTAGTCTAGGTAAGAGTGGGACAGAATGTCCTACTAAGACCTAGATTTTAGCTATTAATTCATTGATAGTCATTAATAATGCTTCTACTTATGGAGCTAATGAATGTGTAAAGATAGATGATATACGTAAGAAGGCAGAGACTTGGAATTACTATTTAACAGTATCTCCTACTAGTATGTCATTTGGAGCTGGTGGTGGTAGTAAATAGTTTACTTATAGTTCCTACAAAAGAAAGGTATTAGATGGAGTAGAGTAGAGCGGTGATATAAGTGTATCATTAAAAACTAGTAGTGCATCTGGTACTGGATTCTCTATAAGCGGAACTACAGTAAGTGCTTCTGTTAATTAGACTACTTCAAGTAGAACGGGTAAAGTTACTTTAACTCAGAATGAATCTAATAAGACAGCTACTATTAATTTATCATAGAGTGCTGATAGTATTAGTTCATATGGAGAATGGATAATAACTGTATCAGCTAATCCTACTAGTGTGCCTAATAGTGGAGGTACTTCTACTATTACAGCTAGCGCTAAGAGAACTGTACATTGGGCTAGCGGTAAGGTTACTGAAGAAATAGGTAATCCTACATTATCTACTAACTTAGGTAGTCTTAGTAGTAGCTCTTCACCTAGTACTTTAACATTAGGATAGAATACATCTACATCCAGTAGAACTGCAACTATTAAAGCAACTCACGGTGGTAAATCAGCTACTTGTACAGTTACTCAAGCTGGTGCTGAACCCACTATAGAATATGTGTTTAGTATAAATCCATGGCAGGTTGAAGTTGGTTCTAGTGGTGGTTCTGGTAGCATAACTATTACATCATATAAATTAGTTAATCATAATTAGATTAAGGTAGGTTACAACATAGACAGAAGTTTCTTACCCAGTTGGGCTACGTATAATCCCTCTGATGATTCGTTTACAATAAGTGCTAATACTACTACTTCTGAAAGACGGGCTAATGTATACTTTGAGTAGGAAGAATCAGGCAAAAGAGATTATGCTATAATTATTCAAGCGGCATATGTACCACCGGCAGATAACTATGTATTCGTATGGGCAGGTAATAATAGTACTGCTGATTAGACTCTAAATTTACCATATACTAGAACGGTAGGTAGTTATACTGTAACAAGTACTAAGAATGGTAGTAATCAAAGTTGGAGTGTAAGCAGTTCACCTAGTTGGATTAGTACTACTACTTCGTCTAATAATTTAAGCTATACTGCTTCAGAGAATACAGGTTCTGCTAGAAGTGGAAAAGTAGTATTAACATAGAGTGGTTCTGGTAAGACGCTTACTATTAATGTTAGTTAGGCAGCCAAACCTGCACCAACAGAAGAATGGAGATATAAATTCGGTTTCAATAACGGTGTTAAGGATAATATATCAATTGCAATCAGAACTATGGAAGAGTATGAAGGCGCTTCAGTTACTTTTACTAGCTATAAATCTAAATATGTGAACGGAGTAGAAGACGTTAGTTCTAGACAATACGTAGATTTTAGTATAGGAGATTACGCTTCTTGGGCTACTGTAACTAAAGTATCTAGTTCCATTGCTAATGAGGGCAAATTTAAGTTTACACTATCATCTAATTTTAATAATAGAAGTAATAGATAGACATTTGTTACTGTAACACAAAATGAAAGTAACAAATCTATTACCTGCGATATTATGCAAGTAGGTAGTGATGCATTTGTTGCAACATACTATTAGCATGTTATAGGAAGTGATACTTATCCTGATGAAATTAGCTTCGGAATTGTAACCACTCCAACAACAAAATAGTATGAGTGGGAAAGTACATTTGAAGTGCATACTGTAGATTCAGATTATGATGCATGGACCTACAATTACGGAAATATTAGAGAGGTAAAAAAAGTAACTGCTGGAGCATCAATGGAGACAACTTGGTTTGGTTATGAATATATATAGAATGGTGGAGATTACGGTGGAAGTTACTAGTATGATTTATTAAAAGTTAATGCTCCTAAATCTAATGGTGCAAATCATAGTGAAAAATTATATATTGTACAACTTGTTACTTCAGCTCCATCAACTAAATATAATTATAGAGAGATTACAAATACACCGATAGTAGCTGAGATATTAGTAACACAGAAAGGTAATATAATATCGTGAATCCATACTTAGCACATATGACAGATAGAGAATTGTTGGAGCAGATATATCTTCTGCTCCTTCAAATCAACGTAAAGGTAAGTGAGATAGATAATGATACTAAACAATTTGGTATGAACGTAGCAGCCAATCTAGTTGGTGAGGCTCTAATGATGAATAACAATGATGCCGAGAGAAGAAATAATTAAACAGCTTAAACCTTACTTTGACGTAAAGGAATTAGTATGCAATCATATATACAGTAGATTTGGAGAATAGTCATGGATGTTCTTAAGTACATAGCTACTACATGCATTACTATGTCTACGTACAGATATACTACGTATGCCAATGCATATTAATATTGGTAATATGCATCAAAGAGGTATGCGTTGCAACCTGTGTCCTTTAGTAAAGAGTAAGAAAGGAGTATATGTATCTGCACATGTAACAGGTAATGCCATTGACTTTACTTGTGATAATAAGACTGCAGAAGAAATAAGAGAGATAATAAAGGCTAAACCTTTATTGTTGCCATGTAAAGTACGTTTAGAGGATGGTGTATCATGGGTTCATATCGATGTATATGATGATGGAACAGAAGATAAAATAACAACATTTAAAGCATAATATATGTTACAGAGAGAGATAGTTAGATTTAGAGCATCAGATACGTAGCCTAATCCTCTAGAAGTAGATTATTGGATTGACGTTACTTCTAACTACTATGGTGGTTGTATTAGATATTATCGTAATGATACTAATACATGGGAGATGCTTGATTTGAATGGTACGCAAGCAGATGCTATCATTGATTATATCAATAAAGCTCTTGAATAGATAGAATAGTTTATTAATGAAGCTATAACTGAAATTAGGAATGAATTAGCTGAATTCAAAGATGAACTAAAAGAGGAAGTTAATAAACTGTGGCAGTACGTTAATCAGAAAGTAGAAGAGTTAACTACTCAGATTAGTAATATTAGAAATGAGATTAATAGTATTAAAGGTGATATTAATAATGTCAAGTAGGATATTACAGATATCAATAATAACATTGATGATATAAATCAAGATATTACTAACATTAATTCTAATATTGAAGATATTCGTCAAGATATAACTGAAGTAATAGGTGGGGATTTAAGTTCTATTCAACAAAAGATTACTGAATTAACTCAGAATATACAAGAGTTAGATAGTAAGATTGATCAGCAGATTAGTGATTTAAGAAGCTATATAAATAGTGAAATCACTAAAGCTAAGAATGAACTTAAGACTTATGTAGATGGTAAAGTTACTGACCTTACTGAATTAATTAATCAGGAGATTTAGAATAGAACTAATGCGGATAATAACCTGCAATCTCAGATTAATGAACTTAAACAATTAATTACTAAAGCACAAGGTGATATTGATACTCATGCAGCTAGAAGAGATAATCCCCATGTAGTTACTAGAGCTCAATTATCATTAGCTACTACTGATAGCGTAGTATTTAACAAAGTAAGTGCTCCTAGTGGATTCTTTAAAGAATGATGAGATGAACAAGATATTACTAATTCACCTGAATGGAATACTCCAGAACAGGAGATTATTTAATTATTAAATATTTGCAAATATGGTTAAACAAGAAAATCCTAATTTCATAGCATCTAAGTATGCTCCAAATCCTAAAGAGGTTTCTTACTGGATTGACTTAGCAACAGATAGTACAGGTAATGTTATTAAGTCATATAGTCCTGATCTTAAGAAGTGGATACCGTTAAACAGAGATGCTAATGTAGACCAATGGACTCATATTAAAGAGATCGTACAATCTGTTGGTTTAAACTATGATAAGAATAGTGATGTTATATCTTTACCTAATCTTAATAGTAATAACTATTTTAAAGGCAGTAGTATAGTAGATGCTATTAATAAAGGTGATGCTGCTGTAAAAGCTCAAGTAGATAGACTAGATACTAAGATTGATGATGTTAATGAAGACTTATAGGACTTCAAAGCATTAAAAGGTCAACCCAATGGTCTTGCTGAACTTGATGGTAACGGTAAAGTACCTGCTAGTCAGTTACCTTCATACGTTGATGATGTGATGGATGCATATGCTACTTATACTGTATCTCCTACTGGAGTACTTCAGAATATACAGTTGTATGCAGATGCTGAACACGAAACTCCTATTGTAGGTGAGAGAGATAAAATCTACGTTAATGTAACTCCTGGTGAAGTAAGTTATCAGTTTAGATGGTCTGGTTCACAGTTCATACACATTGACTCTAATGCTATTATCATTGGTGATATCACTGGTACTGCTTATGATGGTGGTAAGGGTAAAGCTATGGAGAATGTAGTTAACTCTATGCCTAATAACTTGCTGAGTACATTCCAATTAGACCAGACAGATGTTAATAACATTACTATTAGCCTTACTGGAGTAGAAAAGAGTGGAGGTAGGTATATAGAATCTACTTTATCTAATATTACTATTACTCCTGCTACTAATACTGTTGCTGGTTTAATGACTGGGGCTGAGAAAATAGCTATTAATGAAACTCTTCCTGATGCAATTAATGATGAAAAAGTTGCAAGGGAAGCAGCTGTAAAAGAACTTAAAGCTAAGGATACAGAACTGCAAGGTAATATTGATAGTTTAGAAACAGCTTTAAATGCAGATATTACAGAGCTTAGAAGTACAATACTTAAAGTAAATGATAACGTAGGTTTAACAGAAGATAACGAGATGCCAGATCTATCAAGTACTAATTATCTTCAAGATAGTCCTAGCTCAGTAAGTGCTATTGTTACTCTTGATGAAGAAATAGGTAAGCTTAGTAGAAATGAGAATGAGCTGTGGTATGGAGTTAAGTTTGACTTAGCTAATAGCTCTAGTCCTGATGGCGTACGTATTGGTAATATGGAAATGCATAAAACACTTCCTATTCAGAGTAAGATGAGAGGTTGTACTATTGTTCCTTCTAGCAACGAGATTAAATACTTAAAGGCAGACGATTGGTCTAAGTATGAAGATGGTACAAGTGTTGCATCTACTTATGCTATTAGACCAAATGATGATAAATAGTATATGATAGAAATACCAGAGCACTATAGATTGTTAGTAGCTACTCCAGATAATACAGTTGAGATTCGTATGAGTGAATATAATCTTCCTGGTTATGTTAAAGTAAATAAGAAATATATAAGTGCTTATGAAGCGACTGCTAGTGCTGAATACATAACGAGCACAATTGGATCAAAACCAACGGTTAGTACTTCAAGAAGAACATTTTTTGGTATGGCTAAAGCTTTAAGCAAAACTGTAGGATGGAATATGTATACTTATGATGCTCATAGAGACCTTACTTGGTTATTCGTAGTAGAATATGCTACATTAAATAGCCAGAAAGCATTTAACGCTAGCTTGACTGCAGAAGGTTATCATCAAGGTGGTTTAGGTGAAGGTGTAACTACAGGAACTGTAAAGATAAATGGAGCTGATGCATGGTCATTTGTACCTTGTGGTACTACTAACTCATTAGGTAACGGTACTGGTATAATTGAATATACTCATACTAATACTAATGCAGAAGGCGGATCTACTGGTACTAAAACAGTTAATGTTCCTAGATACCGTGGTATTGAGAATCCATTTGGTCATGTATGGAAGAATGTAATTGATGTAGTAATTGCTGGTACTGATAACAGTGTATATATCTGCAAAGACTATACTAAGTTTGGTATGTTTGAAGGAGATGATAATCCTACAGCAGAACAGTTAATTGCAGCAGGTTATGAGTTACAAGACTTTAAAGAAAGTACAATTACTGGTCAATATGTAAAAAAACTCGTTAATAATAATTAGGCAGATTTGTTCCCAACTATAGTAGGTAATGGGACAAGCGCTACAACTTATTATTGTGACTACCACTGGACTAGTCCTGTAGTTACTCCTAGAACGCTTCTGATCGGCGGTAGCTCGGACGATGGGTCTGCTGCGGGTTTGTTCCATTTGCATTCTCACAGTGGGTTGGGTCTTTCCTCTGCGGATGTCGGGACTCGAATTACCTTCTATGGTGAACCGGCATTGCCAGATGCTCCAACTACATTAGAGTTAAATGATGAGGATTATGAACAATTAGATTCTATGGAATCTGAAGAAAACTGGTTTTAATTAACCAACAAAAGGTTGCAGTCGTGAGTAAATCAGCAGTAACTCAGACAATGAGTCTAATGCAGGTTTGTTCAATTTGAATTCTAACAATGGGTTAGGTAATTCCAATGCGAATGTCAGGACACTGAAATACATAAAAAATTATAACTGACAAAAAATCAAGGGCTGAACCTTACCTCTTGGTAAAATATGGCATGCTTCTTGAACGCATTGGTAGCGAAAGCGAAGATGCGCGAAGGTATTTCAGAAAATATTATTTATGAAGAGATATAATAATTTATTTGATAAGATTGTTAATTTGAACAATTTATATTTAGCAGATAAAAAAGCTAGAAGAAATAAAACTAGTAGAAAAGATATCAGAGAGTTTGACCGGAATAAAGAAGAATTACTTAAGAAGCTATAGCAAGATCTAATTAATGGTACTTATAAAACTTCTGATTATGATACATTTATAATCAGAGAACCTAAAGAAAGATTAATATTTAAGTTACCTTATTATCCAGATAGAATAGTACACCATGCTGTGATGAATATAATGGAACCTATATGGGTATCTATCTTTATTAAAAATACTTATAGTTGTATTAAACACAGAGGAATACATGAGGCACTACAGGATGTTAGAGAAGCTTTAAAAGATACAGATAATACTACATATTGTCTCAAATTAGATATTAAAAAGTTTTATCCTAGTATAAATCATGAAGTATTAAAAGAAATAATAAGAAAGAAGATAAAGGATTAGAAATTACTATAGCTTCTAGATGAAATAATTGATTCTGCTGATGGCGTACCCATTGGAAATTATTTATCACAGTTCTTTGCTAATCTATACTTATCTTACTTTGACCACTGGATTAAAGAAGATAAGAAAGTAAGATACTACTTTAGATATGCAGATGATATAGTAATATTACATAACAATAAAGAATACTTGTGGTAGTTATTTGAAGAGATGAAATAGTATCTAGCTACTTTAAAGTTAGTATTCAAAGATAATTATCAAGTATTTAAAGTAGAAGATAGAGGAATATCATTTGTAGGTTATGTAATAAGACATGACTATACTTTAGTAAGGAAGAATATTAAGCGTAGTATGTGTAGAAAAGCAGCTAGATTAGGTAAAAAGAAGCATATTACAGTAGAAGATTACAAACAAGAAATGTGTAGTCACATAGGTTGGCTTAAGCATTGTAATGGTATTAACCTACTAAAGAAGATATTACGCTATAAAGAGCTATTAGTTTATGCAAGAAGATTTTCAAAACAGAAACCTTAAATAAACCTTATCGTTATATAATTATAATCTCAAACGGAATTTCGAGCCCTCTCAGATTTTACTCCCCTTTCTAATCTGTCAGGGCTTTTTGATTACTTACATTTATCAAACTACTATCTATGAATTATTATCAGTTAGGAGAATAGACAATGCCAATATTTAAGAACATGTTTAGCAGTGTAGAGAAGTTTACTGCCGGAGCTTTAGGCGGTTTAATATCTTTATACTCTCCCGTATATGTTCCTATACTAGCTTTAGCTGCTATTATTATCATAGATACTATTTATGATTGCAAAGCAAATAAAAAAAGTAAATACAAAGAAGGTGATGTAATTGCTAATTCTAAGAGATTATTTTCAAAGATATTCTATAAGTTACGTGATTCAGTAGTAGCTATATGTTGCGCTTTCACTATTGAAAAGTTTATAGTAACTTCTATTAATCTTCATGCTGTAGAATTTATAGCAGGTGCTATAGCAATCGTAGAATTCTTTACGTTACTTGAGAACTTAGGTAAATTACATCCTAAATGGAAAATATGGGATATACTTAAGAAGTTAGTAAAGAAAAAGGGGGAATAGATTTTAGATGTAAAACTTGACGAATTCACAGATGATACCAATAGTAAAGTTAATAGTTGATTGGTTTACAAAGAATTTCAGAGCAGTCGCAGTAGGTTTAGTTAGTTTACTTATTGCGACTGTTTTTGTTTAGAACCATTAGCTACAAAAGAAGAATAAAGAGATTGACAGAATAACTAACAATGTCAGAGCTTACGAGCAATTAGCATCCTAGAAAGAATAGTTAAACAGAGTACTATAGCTTACTATAGAAGAACTAAATACTAGTAATGATAGTTTATTAAAAGAAGCTAAGGATGCTTAGAAGAAGCTTAAAATCAAAGACAAGAACCTAACTGATGTAAATGTAATCAATACTGAGATTAAAGACTCTGTTAGAACTATTATAAAGCACAAGCTAATAGATTTTGACGAAGAACTTAAAATTAATCCATTAACAACTATCATAGTTAGTAGAAAGGACTCAATCCTTAAAGCCACATTAGATATTAAGAATCAATAGATTTTGTTTGTAGAAGAGAAGAAAGAATATCGTAATAAGTATAAAAACGGCTGGGTTAGGTTCTGGCACTTTGATTGGAAGAAGATGCGTACCAAAAAATATCAGATAGTTAACAGTAATCCAATAATCAAGGTAACCAATACTCGTATAATTGAGTTACCTAAATAATAATCAATATATTCAATAATATTAATCAATAATAATATGCATAGAATATTTCGTGTAAAGGCTTACGAAGCAGAACACGGTCCTCATTTCAACGAGGAACATGCCCGTAAAGCTGTAAGTAAAATGGAAAATGAGGATGGTACTCGTGGACCGCATTGGTCTATAGAGGAAACCACTACCTTAGCTAATCAGTATGGAGTAAGTCTGGGTAACAGATTTAATCGTTATGATTGGTTCGTAGCACTTAACATGGTTTATTCTGATTATTACAAAGTAATTATAAATATTACTAACTCTAACAGCACTAAGCATTTTGTTGAATTAGCAAAGGCTTGGATCAATGATAAAGACATTGATGAAGGTAAGATGTGGTATTACTATATTTACGTTATGTGTGATAAGATCAGACAAGCTGAAATGGAATGCTATGAGGAAGAAGTTGAGAAACGTGATAAATACGAAGAAGATGATGATGACGAATTTGAACGTATTGGCTTATTCCGTAGAGGTGGTAGAAGAGGTGGTATGATGCGTGGTGGTCGTAGAGTATATTCTACTAGCAGAGCTAGAGATTATGAAGATGACTACGAACGTATGCTCGAAAGAGAAAAAGAGTACGAACCTTATTCAGAATATGAACGTGGCAAAGCTGTTCGCTACGTTAGATATTAATAAAAATCAATTTTTAAATTAAATCAATTATGTTAGAAGATAGAATTATTGTGCAGGATCGTGGTATTGACGCTGGTCTTGCTGCTCTAATGCAAAACGCTAATAAAGGTATGGATCCGGCTGCTTTGATGGCTATGATGAACAACGGTGGTTTCGGTGGAAACGGCGGTTGGTGGTGGATTTGGATCATTTTGATCTTCTTCTGCTGGGGCGGTTTTGGTAATAATGGTTTCGGTCGTGGAAGTAATGACGCTAGTCATTTAGCTTCTCAACTGAATAATGACGCTAATACTAGCTGTTTAATGCAGGCTATTAATGGCAATAAAGAAGCCATTAGTCAATTAGCCAATACGTTGAATTGTGATATTAATGCTGTACAGACTGCTTTAAATCAAATCAACACTGGTGTAAGTCAGATTTCTTGTGATACTAAACTGTCTAGCTGTGAAGTAATTAATGCTATTACTTCTGGTAATGCAAACTTGGCTTCTCAGTTAGCTAATTGTTGCTGCACTACTTAGAGATCTATTGACGCTGTAAATAACAACATTACTAAGATGGGTTATGAAAGTCAGTTATCAGTATGTAACCAAACTAATACATTGCAGAATGCAATTACTGGTGGTTTCAACGCTTTGATGGCTGACAACGCTAGCAAGTTTAACATTGTAGGTGCTAAGATAGATGCACAGACTCAAATGATTAATGATAAGTTCTGTCAGCTTGAAATGCGTGAAATGCAGAATAAGATTGATGCTTTGCGTGAAGATAAACAAGCTTTACAGTTGTCTGCTTCTCAGCAAGCTCAAACTGCAAACATCGTTAATCAAATTCGTCCGTGTCCTGTTCCTGCTTACTTAACTTGCAATCCTTTTGGTTGTCAGGGTGGCTTGAACGATTATGGCTACGGCTACGGCTACGGTTATAATAACGGTTGCGGATGCGGTTGCTAATAAGAAAGGAGGCAGTTATGTTTTATCCTTTTTTAAACTACTTTAATAGAGGTAGAGTAAGAACTGTAGATAATTTTGGTATTCCAGTATTGAGAACTAACTATGTTACTACCGATACTACGACTACTTCAGTTACTTATGGTATATGTCCTAAACTGTGGAGACAACTCCCATGCCAAGGTTTATTTATACTGCATGTAACGTCTACTCCTGCTAGTGCAGCTACTCCTACGGATTTAGTATTTATAGATCCTACTAGCTTTACTAATAGATAGATTGATAATACTACTACGGTTATTACATCTACAGGAGCTAAAGCTCTATTAAATGGTTCCGGAACTCAAATGACAAATAATGAAATCACAACTGGTAACAGATATCTGATATACTATAACAAATGTGACGGAATCTTCCAAGTAATTAATCATATAGTAACGCCGACTACACCGGCAACTTAATATAAATTGGGGCTCTAAATGAGCCCCTTAAAACTAACTTATTATGTTATTCAATCAATTAAACATAGGGGATAAAGTATATATAATTGAAGTAGTTGGTACATTCAAGAAGACTACAGAGTATAATGAAGGTTCTGTTACTCAAGTAAGTGCAGTATATGATGAGCCACTGCCACCTGGGCAATTTCCTATGCCCAATTAGCCTAGAAAGAGGATAGTAGATATAACTATATAGTGCAACGGAGAAACTAAAAAGTTCACTATACCTGAGAATAAATCAGTTATTACTGATAGTGCACTAGGTCTTACTATATCTACGGATAAGTAGGAGATTATAAATATAGTACGTAACCAATATGATACGTATAAACAAAGAAAAGAAGCTATAGCTAAATGCGATGAAGAAATGGCTAAGTGTTAGACTCTATTAGATAAGCTTGGAGTAGATAATGAACCAGCTAAAGAGAATGATAAGATAATAGAGTTATAGAAAGAAGTTAACGAATTAAAAAACATAATAAGGAAAGCTAATTAGATGGTGCCACCACCTATGAAGGAAATGCTTCCTTAGGATATGAAGAATGCAATGGATAAGGTTGGTCAATAAGATCAACCTTTTTTTTTGTTTTAAGCTCGTGTAAGAAACGCTATTAGTTAAGGTAAGGGATTGTAAGCTACAATACGTAAAGTGTCTCTAAACGCCTTAAAATGCGTTTTAAGCTTTATAACGTTATTAGAAATAAGATATGACACTTAACTAGTTAATTGATAATATTCTACTTATTGCTCGCAATAATAATATTGCAGAGTCTGAGCATTTAAGTAGAGCACAAATTGAAAAGTGGATTATAGGTTACAGAGCTATGTTAATAAAGTAGGACATAGATAAAGGAAGAGATATAAATGAATTATATCTTACTACTATAGAACCTATCCATTTAGACCGTGAAGAAACTGTACCAGGTTACTTTACTTATGTAGGAGATAAAGAACTCCCTAAGTTAATAGACTTTAACTATAGACCTGGAGTAATAAATGTACGTGATATGTTTGGTAATATAATTTAGATAGGTAGTCGTACTAAAGCTAAATTATAGAAGTATAGAAAAGCTACATGTAAAGACTATATTGCATGGGTTAAAAACAATAGAATATATGTAGATGGAGATTCTAATCAGCTAGAGTATATCAGTGTAGATGTAATAGCTGAAGACCCTACAGAGCTCAATGCTTGTTTTGATCCAGATAGTGAATTTCCTATACCATCTGCAATGATACCAGTAATAACACAAATGATAATGCAAAGAGAATTATCTGTTATGATTACTATGCCTAGTGATGATAGTAATGATGCACATGATGATACGCAGAATAGAGTTAATAATAAATGAGAGAGAGATTAAAATATTAGAGAAAGTGCTATACTATTGCCGATTATTATATAAGCTATAAGGAGTACATAGAACCTAATACTTAGTATGATGTAGATTTAAAGACTTTTAAAGCTATAGTTACTGATTACTTTAAATACATTAAAAACGAAATAATGTATGAATGTAAAGAAGTAAAGTTACCATGTAGGTTAGGTACTTTGAGTATAATTAAACATTTACCTAAATCATTTGATAATAAGAGTCTTAGATGGGATTGGAAAGCCACAAGAGAAACTGGTAAGCCCGTGTACTTACTTAATGAACACAGTAATTATTATAAGTACAGATTCTTCTGGTCTAAACAAGGATGCTTACTAACTAATAAAGGTAAATATCAATTTATAGCATGTCGAGATAATAAACGAGAGTTAGCTAAAATAATTTTTAATAGATTAAAAGATTATCCTGAAAAATGATAAACAATCGAATGATTAGCTCTGCATCTGTAGTCGCTAAAGTAATTGCTGATTTGGATCTTAAAGAAGATTAGATTAGAATTACTGATATCCGTGAATGGATTATGGAAGGAATACTTAAGATAGGAGCTATACAATAGTATGAGCATAAGGTAGCTATACTACCAATAGAATGTCATTAGGTTGCCTTACCTTGTGATTTGTATAAATTAGGTCAAGTAGCATTTTCATTCTGTAATGGAGGAGGATGGTTACCTATGAGAAAAGCTACTTCTAGTTTTGGAGTATTCCATGACCGTGAATGTAGTAATGAACCTTGTATGTTAATTCCAGATACTGCAATGTTTCCATTAGTAAAGAATATGTTCAATTTAAATACTGATAGAGAAGCGTTAGATAAGTTAAATGAAGATACTAATTTACGACAAACATTAAGTATATTACTTAATCAATGGACAGTAGGTACAGTAAATGGTAAATTTGTTCCTGGAGTAGTAGATCATAGAGATGGTACTATGTTTAGTAATGAATTACAGTATACTACTAAACCCGGTTATATTAATACATGTATGCCTAGAGGATTTGTTAAAATATCCTATTATGCTATATATACCGATGAAGATAGCATGCCGATGATACCAGATTTAGAGTCTTATAAAGAATGTTTGTATTGGTATATTACTATGAAACTTATGTATCCTAAGAAATTAAAAGGACAAATAAGTCAAGGTGATTACTATGATATACGTAATTCATATAACTTCTATCGTAAGTAGGCATATGCAGAAGCAATGATGCCCACTGTAGATGATCTTTCTTCTGTGCAAGATGTCTGGTTAAAATTATATCCAGAAATAGGAGCGCATGATACTTTCTATAGTACGATAGGGGATGAATAGAACATATATAATTAGAATAGATTATGATAAGTAATACTGCACAAGTTAATACATTTACGCAAGGTCTTAATATGGACTAGGACGTAAATTTGATACCGGATACTCAGTATAGATATGCTGAGGATGTCCGTGTTGTCACCAATGATGGAGGAACTACGGGAGTATTACAAAGTATAGAGAACCCTAGAAGATACGATACTATTATACCTAAAGATGAGACTATAATAGGTACTACTACTATAAATGATATTGCAGTAGTAATAACTAAAACATCTGATAACATTAATAAGATATACAGATTAATGGGGTTTGATAGTAATATGCCTCAAATTAAATTAGTATGTAAAGGAGCTCTAGGATTATGTGAAGATTTATCTAAGAATCCCACATTAAGTATAGTAGGTAACTATGAATCAGATACTAATATAAAAATATACTTTACTGATGGAAACAGTCCCATCAAGATTGTTAATATAATGAGTAATGATTATATAGACAATTCTAATCTTATAGATTAGAATGGAAATATAATTAATCCTGGTTCATTAGAAATAACCCCTGTAGTAAGTTTATTACCATTTAAATTCCGTTGGTTATCTGAAGGTAATCTTAAAGCTGGGATGGTAACGTATTGTTACTAGCTTTTTAACGTACACGGTACTGAGACTGTTACTTCTCCAATGAGCGAGTTAATTCACTTAACTAATAGTGTAACTAGTCAAGGTAGTTCTGAATATAAAGGCACTGGTCTAAACAAAGCATCAAATAAGTCAGTAATGCTATCTACTGAATTATCTCTCTAGGACTTCAATAAATTAAGAGTAATTCGTATATTTTATGAATAGAATAATGCTACTCCTACTATTAGTATAGTAGATGAGATAGATATACCAGACGGTCAGACAAATATACAATATGTAGATTATGGAGCTACTTTAAGTGATATATCTGTAGATGAGTTCAATGCTATGACTGGTTATCAGTTTATAGCGTAGACTCTTGCTAAGATGCAAAATAGATTATTTGCAGCTAATGTAACAGAGAACACTTGGATACCAGAAGATGAAGATGGTAACGATTATGATGCTAGAGCTTATAGAGCTAACTCAGAAGGAAGTGTATAGCTATTATCTAGTCTAGATAGTAATAATATTCGTATATCTATAACAGATGATGAAGCTATTAAACGCATTCCTATTACTCACGATTGTATAAATCCATTTAATAATGTAAAGTATACAAAAGATGCATCTAATTCTTAGAATACATATATATACAATAAAGATGGTGAATTAGGCGGTTATGGTATTAATATAGAGTATTCCTTTGTAACTACAGATATAAATCTAAGTAGTAAACAAGATAAGTTTAGATTGGATCAATCCTGTAGTATGGATGTACCTACTGTTAGGAATAATACTAGATATATAAACAGAGGCGATAATAAAATGCCTGAAATAGTACAGCCTACTGAAGAATAGAAGAATAATTCATATATACCCAATTATGCTGATCCGTATATAGCTGCTAATTATAGAGGATACTAGAGAGATGAAGTATATAGATTTGGTATAATATTCTATAATGATAAATCTGTAGCTTCTCCTGTACTCTGGATAGGCGACATTAGAATGCCTCATGCTTCTCAAATGCCTCCGTTTAGATATGAGAACAATACTCTTATAGGAAATGCTCTAGGTGTAGAATTTAAAGTAAAGAAAATGCCTATTGGTGCAGTGAGTTATGAAATAGTTCGTTGCGATAGAACTGAACGTGATAGAACTGTACTTATGCAAACTGTAGGTAGTTACGTGTACGAGTATCGAATTCAAGAGTAGGACAAATGGGTTGGTCAAGGATCTGAGTTAGATAGTAGTTTGGAAATGAGACCTACTCCTTTCTTCTGTAGTCTAATTGGTGAACAGCTAGCAATATCAACAGGTACAGCTGAAGACGTTGGTAACTTCTCCCTTACTATGAGGGCGAATGACTATATACGCCTTGTATCTCCAGAGATATGTGTACAAGGAGATGATGCAACTAGACTATTTGAAGGTAGTGTGTACTTAGATGGAATTGGTTCATACTATTCCCCATTCGTTGGTGGAAAAGTAAACGATAGCAAATTTGATGATTTTAAAGACAACTACACTAATGGTAATACTATAGGTAATAGTGTAAGCCGTAGTATATTCGCTGCAGCAGATTATGTTACCTAGGTAAACGGAGAAGTATTACAACAAGATACTGTACCATACGTAGGTTATGGTAGAAGATGGGATCTTAACGTATTAGCAGTAGGATTTCCTTATTAGGATAGTAGAGGCAAGAAGGTATATCGCGGAGCATCTATAGCTAAATATTTTATTCCAACCTTTGGTCAGTCTCAAGATATATCATATATAGAAGACGCTAAATATCCGCCTAATATAGATTATAATATGTATGGAGCTCCTGATGTTGTAGCTAAAAGAATAAATGTTGGTAATAGAACTTATACTAATTATTCTATGTCTGACTTTATTCATAACGACAATCAGTCATTACAAGGTCCAGCTGGTCCATGTATCATAGCTCATGTGCCTGAATTAAGTAATACATTTACAGGTTTTAATAGTGTACCTACTAATAAGTATTCTGAACTTCATCCTTTTGATGCTACTAATGCTATTCCTGTATTTAATATTAAACGTGATGGTAATTCCATATATGGTGGTAATACGTTTTCATCTAGATAGAATTCAGTATATATAAGTATATCTGCACACGATAGTAAATATGTATTCGGAGGGGATACTTATCTAAGCCTGCTAGATTATCCTAATACTATGTTGTTCCAATTGCCTGATGCTAAGGAATGGGATGGTATGAAAAACTACATAGGATCTTATATACCATTTGAGAGTACTGTTAATATGAATTTATTCCACGGTGATTAGATTCATAGAACCGTAACTAGTTCAAACTTTGCAGATTCTTGGTTATAGCTAGAGCCTACATAGATGCAAGATATACATGTACAGGATCTTCCTTACTTTGTATATAACTCTGTTTACTCAGCATAGAATACTGGTAAACTGTATGTACCTAATTCTATGTATGCTGATAAGGATGTTAAATATACTAACAGAATATTAACATCACAGGCTAAAACTAATAATGAAGTAATAGATCAATGGTCTAAATTTAAAGTAGCTGATTACTTAGATGTAGATAATCAATGGGGTAGTATAACTAACCTTAAAGTATTTAAAGACAGACTGTTTTATTTTTAGAATACAGGACTGGGTATAGCATCTGTTAACGAAAGGTCACTTATTACTGATGATAATGTTAATCAATTAGTATTAGGCACTGGCGGTATACTTAGTAGATTTGATTATGTAACTACTACTAATGGTTCTTCTATTAAGAACGATAAGAGTATAATTAATTCAGATAATGTACTATATTGGTATGATTATGATAAGAATGAGTTATGTTCTTATACTGGACAAGTAAGTTAGCTATCTAAAGAAAAGCAAGTACAATCTTACTTTAATAAAAACATTAAGGAAGATAGAACAAAAGCTATGTCCTTGTTTGATAAGAAGTATAATGAGGTATGGTTTAATATATTAAACAAACCATTAATATTTAATGAGCAGTTAGGTAGATTTACATCTTTCTATACATTTAATCCTAAATGGTCGTTACCTATTTCTGATAGAGTAGTAGCAATAAAAGATAATGAACTACATACTTTACATGATACTGGAGTAATAGGTTTAACTCCTTTAGATAGAAAAGCTAAATTATAGTTGGTTATCAATAAAAATGCTCCTTATACTAAAGTATATGATAATGTTAGATTACAAGGAGAATTTAGAGATGGCAATCAAGAATCTATTAAAGATGATATTATAGATTATATGAAGTTCAGTACTAAACATCAAGAAGCTATTAGAGAACATACTGAATAGGAGCTCGATGAAGAAGGAAGTATCATTACTCCTGAACAGCATATAATAACTGATTATAGAGAAGATACGTTTAGATTCCCAGTACCTAGAGCAGATAAGAATGAAGATGAGTTATCACTACCTGCTAGACTGAGAGGTAAGTATATGATCTGTGATTATGAGTTAGATTCCGATATAGATCATACTTTTGAAATACCGTAGATTACAACAACATATAGAAATTCATTAATTTAATATGAAAAGTAAAAAGAAAACAAAAGTACCAGCATATGCATTTGGAACTCAATTTAAAGAAATTAGGAGCAATATGCTTGAATATGCTCCTGATGTACTAAATACTTTAATAACACCATTTTAGAAATCTAATGCTACTACAGGAGGGCAAGCTGTTGCACAGTCTATAGGTGATATAACTAGTGGTGCAGCTACTGGTTATAAGGTTGCTGGTCCAATTGGTGCTGCTGTAGGAGCAGGTGTAGGTTTAATAGGTAGATCTGGTGAAGAAGCTAAAATGACTTCATTTACGGATTATGATGAAGGTAGCCTTGGTAGTGGTCTAATTGGAGCATTCGGTAATAGAAGATTACGTAGAAAGAGAGCAGCAATTAAGAAGAATGCATATAGTAATAGAGCTGCTGTACAAGGTACTAATTACCTACAAAGTGAAGCATATGATGATATGATAGGGATGAATACAGATACTATGGCCAATGGAGGAATGTCTTCCTCTTTAGCTTACGTAGATGATGGTGAATTAATATAGACTCCAGACGGAAGTATAAGTAAAGTACCAGAGAACAATAAACCTACTGACAGTAATTTAGTTAGTTTACCTGAAGGCAGTAGAGTATTAAGTGACAAACTTAAAGTACCTGGTAGAAAAGAAACATTTGCACAACTTGGTGAGAAAATGATGGCAAAAAAGAAAAGTAAGTACAATGACAGATTTGCAGAGAATTCAGCAAAACTAAATGAAATGAACAATAATATGATTCATGATTAGTTGTTTGCTATGTAGGAATCTGTTAAACAAAGTAAAGGTATTAAACCTAAGACTAAGTAGATACAAGCAGCTGCTTTAGGTGATGAGATTAAACCTGGTTTAGGAGATAGAATAGTAGATGCTATCTATAATCCTAATCGTAAATGGGGTGCTGGAGTGCAGTGGGGAACTGGTAATAATCAATGGTATCATGTACCAGTTAATCCTAATAATACACAACCACGTAGACGTAAAGCAACTTCTACTTCTACAAATACGGGATTAATTGATGAAGGTAAACCAGAGTTACCGTTTACTTGGTATGGTACAGTTAACCCGTTAAAACCAAAACATCCAGAACTATTAACTGCTACTAATGATGAAATGGCAGGTTTAGGAGACGCTCTTACTTCTCAGGCAGATAAGGTTACCACTTTACCTAAAAGTAATGCTTATAACAAACCTGAGCCTGAAAATAATAAATTTGATTGGGGTTCTGCTTTGTCAGGTATGGCTTCTTTAGCTCCTATTATGTCTAATCTATTTACTGGTAGACCTGAAACAGTTGATGCAGTATATAATCCATATGCTACTAGCATTACTAATACTATGCGTAGACGTAGATATGATATTAATCCTGCCATTGAGGACTTAAATCGTAATAGAGCTACTAGTAATTATAATGCTAGCCAAATTAATACTAATACAGGAGCTAATTTAGCTTATAGATTACAATCAGCTGTTAATACTGATAGAGCTATAGCTAGTTTAAGATCTCAAGAAAGTAATGTTAATAACCAATACTTAGGTGATTATGCCAATACTATGAATAGTTTAGGACAGCAATGGGTTAATGCTACAAATATGGCTAATGAGGCTAATGCTCAAAACAGAGCTACTACTAGAAACATACGTAGGGCTGGTTTAAGTCAGTTAAGTCAATGGGCTCAGAATAGAGAATTGATGCGTAATCAGAAAGCTAGAGATATGGAAATGTGGCCTTTATATCAAAGATTCTTGCAAGCTGGTTTTACTGAAGATGATCTCAGAGCTATGATGAATTCTAACCGTAATACAATAAGTAGAAAAGGAGGTAAATAATGCAAGCTAATAGATATGATAGAGCTGCAGAAGCTCCTATAATGAATACCTATGTACCAATTAATTTTGGTGAACTGTATAGAATAGGTTAGGCACAAAGACAAGCTGTTGAACAAGCTGCTAATGAATTTACTAATACTGTTAGTAAGTTTGGAGAATTTCAATCTCCTTCTGCTGTAGATACTTAGAGATACTATGAGAACTCTTTAGGAAAGATAAGAGATTTAATAGATGAAGCTGCTACTAATCCAGATGCTATGAAAGATGCTAACTTTAGAGCTAGATTAAATTCTCGTATTGCTAATCTTGATTATGCTACTCTTAGTAATTTAAAGCAAAGTAGAGAGGGAATGTTAGCAAGACAAAAAGCTAATTAGGAATTAATGATAAAAGGGATGTACAATCCTCTTTGGCATGACGTAGATTTTACTAACTATAATACAGTAGATAGTGGAATATTTAACGATATAGCTCCTCTTGCTTATAAATCTGAAGTAGATCTAGTAAGACCATATGTTGATAATCTGAAAGCTAGTTTCATGGGAGTTAAAGATGGATGGATTCATCAAGGGGTTTCTACTGATAGAACAGACTATGAAATTCAGAGGAATTTATCTAGTATACAGAATACTCCAGAATATCAAAAGCATTTAGAAATATTACAGAGACAAGGTATTAGTAGACAGGATGCTGAAGAGCAACTTAATAGAACACTTATTACAGCAGGTAGAGAATTTGCTTATGACCAAGCAGAACGTGATCCAATGGCTGTAGCATTAGCTAGAAGAGCAGGCGCAGGAAGTCAACAGAATCGTTTACTTAATCTAACTGACCAATTAGAGTTAACAGCAAGAGATACTTTTGCTTCAGCTTTAAAAGATGCACCTACAGTTCAAGATGCTAGAAAGAAACTCAATGATATGTTTACTCTTAGTGCTAAAACTAATAACAGTTTAAATAGTGCAATTAACGATGTTATTGGAACTTTAAGTAGTGGTATAGGTGCTGAGGCAAACGAAGTATTAACTGCTCAAGGAACTCAGACGGGTAAGATGACTTCTCAAGGTTGGAGAGTAGGTAATTCTTCTTCTGAGTTCTTACTTAGAAAACGTCTTGCTGAGAATTTAATGGATAGAAAGATTGGTAGTAGTAGTAAGTTACAAGATGATTTTGAAAAGGGGCAGTTTAAGAATTTCTTAGTAGCTGGAACTCCGAATATTACTACAGATGGTTCAAACATATTCCATAATAAATACATTTTTATTCCTAAATCAGAAATAGATAAAGGTAAATATACAGCTAGAGATCTAGCAGAAGTACAAGGAGATTGGGTAAATCTCGACGAAGATCAGGTAAGAGTAACTGAATCTACAAATGATTATGGTGAAACTAGAACTTCGATTAATACCGCTCTTAAACAAGGTACTTATTTAAGAATTCCAGTAAGTACGGTTGTACCCAGACGCGGTTTAGAAGCAGTTGAGAATGATGCGTTACATGCTAAGAGTAGAAACATAGGACAAGACATTAGAGATGTAATGCAAGCTCAATCTGAAAGTAACAGACTATTTTAATATAATATTATGAGTAGACAATAGAACTATACTCTAGGTAAAAATACAGATAATAATATCGCTAGTGAATACCCTAATTATACCTTACAAGGTGATTATGGGTATTCATACGATTCTAGATCAGATTATTACCAAAGAAGATTAGAAGATAGAGAGAATGATATAAACTACGATAATAAAACTACTAATGAAGATTCTACAAAAGATAGTAAAAGTAGAATATCTAATTGGTGGACATCTAGAAGTATGCCTGAATTACTTCAGTCTAGTGAAGACGCAGATAATAAGGCTAAGAATATTACTGTTCTAGATTATATGCATGATAAAGCTGAGAAGTCTGGAGACATAAAAGCCTTAGATGTATATCGTAGTTTTATGGAGAAAAAGGATCAATCTAAATTAAGTAGATTATAGAATGAAGTTAGAGAAGGTGAAGCCAACTATTTAAATTCTATTAATCTAGCTAAAGATTATCTTACAAGTAAACAAGAATTGATTGATTTACAAAGATAGATTGATTCTGCAACAGATTGGACACCTACGCAAATTCAATCAGCTCAGAATAGAATAATTGAACTAGAAGATAATATTAAGAATATAGAAAATGGTGTAAACCAATTAGATTAGAACGGTAACATCATATATCATCAACCTGGTTTAAAAGAGCTAGCTAGAACTAATCCGTATTTACAGGATATATTCTATGAGACTAGACCTGGTAAATTATTCAGTACTGATAAATTTGGTTCTGTAACAGACTTATGGAAATACTATAGTTTCGACTGGCTAGCAGAAGATTATATTGGTGATCTTAATCCTGGTAATAACTTTAAGCATTTACTAGCTAATGACGGTATAAACGATGCAATCTTTGGGAGAACTCATCAACTATCTCCAGATCAAATAGAATATATGTGGAGTAGTAAAAACCAAGGCAGCAATTTAGCAAAGCAGATTGAACAGCTTAATAATGCTGAAAAGGTTGTAAGTTCTCGTTTAGCTGATAAAAATCAGCAAATACAAAGTATGATACATACTTTAAAGCATGGTAATTGGTTATACAATCCAAGTAAGATATCTACTGAATTCAGAGAAAGACAAGAGAATAATCAAATATCTGCATTTAATCCAGAATCTTGGATTTATGCATTACCAGAGTTAGGTACTAGTTATTCTGAATTTGGAGCTATGTTAGGACAATTTGGTACTAGTATGGCTGCTAAATGGGCATCTAAGGCTGTTATGGCTGCAGGTTCTGGTGGTACTGCTCCTTTATTAATTGGTGCTGCAGAATTAGCTACTCAAGCTGCTATTACTAATTACACTCGTAATTCAGAAACTCAAGCTGAAGTATTTGATTCATTTAAGTAGAGAGTATTAGAAGGCGCAGATTAGATGAGAATTAATTTGCCTAGTGTAATACAATCTGCAGATGAACAGTTAAAAGCTAGAGGCTTTGATACTTCTGAGATGACAGATTATGAAGTATTAGAAAATGCTTTATCTCAAAATATAATTACTCCTGATGCTAATTTTAATCAGTTAGTAAATGATTCTCAGAAGGGGTTAGATGTAGTTAGATAGACTAATCAAGCTTTAATGTTATCTGACTTAGCTCAAGGTATGTTTATGTTTGGTGGTTCATATATGAAGAACTACTTTGGATTATAGAAAGCCGCTAAAAGAGCTGTAGGTAATCGTAATATATCCTCTGGATTAGAAACTGCTGTAATTGATAGATTACGTAAAGATGATTTATATGCAGCAGCTGATGGTATTATAGATCGTACTATTGCTAGAGCTGTAGATAAAGCTTGGAAAACTCCCGGAGGTAAAACTAGAGCATACAATGCTATAAGTAATCTCACCAATATTGGTAAGAAATTAGGTGTTTCTTACTTTATGGAAAAGACAGAAGAGGGTCAACAAGGAGTAGTAAGCAATTATTATAGAACAGGTAAGTATGATAATGCTGGAGATTATAGTCTATTGTAGGGAGCTGCAAATGCTCTAAAATTAGCCGGAGAAGCTCATATGGCATACTATGGTATTCATCCAGATGAGAATTTGAATAGTGATGCTGACTTACGTAAGTCTATGGATATAGGTGGATTTACTGGATTATTCATGTCCGGAGTATTTAGTTCACCTGATGTGTATAGTGCTACTGCTCAATATCTTACAGATAGTAATTTGAGAGGTTATATTGCTGATGGATATGGTAATGCCGAAAGACAAAACAAAGTAGAGCAGTTTATGAATGCTGCTAGTTCTGATGGAAGAAAAGGTTATTCTAGAATAATCAATAACTTAGAAACACTTAAGGATAAGTTTAAACCTGAAGGTGTTACTAATGAAATGATTGATGAAGATATAAGATTAGTAAATAATATAGAAAGATTATCTAATAATAAATCTTTACGTAGTATAACTGATGAACTAGGAATAAACAACAATGACTTTATATCTGTAGTAAAGAATGCTGTATATATTCAAGATAGACTGAAGAATGCTAGTGAAGCATCTGAAGCCTCTACTAGAGAAATAGAAAGTGTTGTTCAGAAAATAAGAGAAGATGCTGACTTAAAAGAAGAAATAAAGCAACATTATTCAGATTACTTAGCTCGCTATGATAAAAAACGTAGTGACAGAAGAAGATAGATAGTTAATGATTTGCCTGCATCTGATATTACTTCCAGAAGCAAAAAAGAATTATCTGAATATGTAGACCAATTACTGGGTGAAAGAAATGTACTATCTGAAGAAGAGTATGCTAACGAATTCATGGGTAGAATGGTTGCTGTTCAAGATTATAATGACTTACTTACTCTTAGAGATGAACTTAATTTAAGAAAGCAAGATTTACAAAGACTAAAAGAGGATAAGAATTTAGATGTAAATGTAGATGGTATATCTGGTATTATAAAGTATGTAGAATCTCAGATAGAAGAACGTAAACCAGTTATACAGCGATTCTTAGGAGAAGAAGTAGGAGAACAGGTAATGGATCTTGGATTATCTGTTCCTTTTGCAGATCAATTATCTGTAGCTACCATAAGTAAGTATGTTAATGATGGGGCAAGAGCTGATTTATTCGCTCATGCTTTAGCATATACTACTGGAAAATATGTAGGTGATACTAGATTGTATAAACCTACTTATAATAATCTTACCGAAGAACAGCAGAAGCAAATACTTACTAATGAGATGTAGGCAGACAAGATCAACGGTAAGACTAGAACTTCTGATTAGATTATATAGGATTATGATAACTCTGTAAATGAAGAATGGAATAAAGATGATAAACTCGCTGACTAGGATTTAGTACAGCGTAAAAGAGCTATGTCTGTTATTCAGAAAGATTTACAGCGTAAAAAAAATCAAGAGCAAGTAAGTAGAGAAGAGATAGCCGAAGATACTGGTAATTTAGCAGACATAGAACAAGGAACTCCTAATACTGAAACAAAAGCTCCAGAGGTTGCTCCTATGGATGAAGTAGAAGAAGTTACTATACCGGATGTATAGGTAGCTGAATAGGAGATAAGTAGTCTAGAAGATCAACTGAACATGTTAGAGGAAGCTATAGAAGGTTCTCCTTTACAAGATAGAGTGAGTGTAGATGAGGTAGAAGCTGATGTGGAGATGGATGGCGTTACTAATACTAATCAAGATATAGAAGATGAAGTACAGATGCAGAATCCAGCTGAAGAAGTTACATCAGTAGAACCTACGGATATTGCTGAAGAAGTAGAAGAATAGCAGATAGATGATTCTACTACTGAAGAATCTCAAGAACAGCAGGAAGAAGTAGATGATACTCAATTTGCTCCTGCTGAAGAATCAACATAGGATGAAGAGGAAGGGTCTGCAGAATAGCCTACAGTAATGGAAGTAGAGGATACTCCTGCAGCTTCAGATATTGTTCCTCAAGTAGAAAATCCAGTAAATGTTACAGAAGTAGAGGATACTCCAAAATCTGATGAAATTTTTTATGATGCTTAGAATGATTAGCTAGTATATATGCCTGATGGCAATCCTGAAAATGGCATACCAGTAAATGACCAAGATATATTAGAACAATCGGCATTTGAGGAATCATATGATTTTGATTCTAGATTATAGGGTCCTTCTTCATATTATAATAGATCAGCTAATGGTTGGGTATCTGCTAGAAAGAAATTTAGAAGATTACATATAGCTAATACTTTCTTCTTTCAACCTAATACAGATGAAGTTATGCCTATTACTGTAGCTGGTAAATCTGTATAGTTTATAGGTAAAGATGGAGGTAAGGTTGATAGAAGACCAGGTAAAGAATTAGCTGATAATTTAGCTATTCCGGGATGGTTATCAACAGCTGACGATATATACTTTGTAGTTACTTCCTTTAAACATGATATGTCATTTGATAGTGCTATAGATAATTTAGCTATTCACGTGATGATAGAGAAGGATGGTAAACTGTATAATGCATCTGTTAGAGCAATCAATTAGAGTCTGTATGACCGTATGAGAGATACGGAAATGACTTAGGATGAAATAGATGAGTAGATATAGAAGTTAAGAGAATTTAGAGCTAAGATAATTAAGGCTTACGCTCCAGAATATTCTACTACTAAGACATTGCCATTAACTGCTAGGAAGCATGTTAAACCTGTAGGAATAAGAATAAGTAATGGTCAGCTTGATAATCAAGTAGATGAGGCTGGATTACCAAAGTTTAGAAAGTTAACCGAAGTAAGTGATTTTGGTATAACTGAAGATGCTATTGCTATGTCTGAACAAATAACCAGTGGGGATATTCAGTTTGGATATGGTACTGGTCCATTTGGTGTTGATCCTTTCTCTATAGATGATATGTTTACTAGAGATAAGACTGAAACACAAGGTATAGGTTATGCTGGTAAAATATACTTTATACCTAAACCTGAAAATACTCCTTCTGGTACTGCTACATTACCTATTATGTTATCTGAGGAATTGCATAGAATACCTGGAGTAAATAATCCGGAGCAGGTTAAATTAGCCTTCAATGCAGATGGCACTCAAAATGTAGATGAGCAAGGAAAGCCAGTTACTCCTTCTACTGCTGAGTTAATATTTAATATTATTACTGGTCAAACATCAGTAAGAGGTTCTAATGCAAAGATAATTGATTCTTTCTTGTTATCATTATTAGCTAATAGTGGTTCTAATACATTTACTAATGGTTTAGAAGGAGTAGAAAGAATTAAATATAATTTCTTAGTAAGAAAGCAATTAGGCATATATACTGACGATAAAGGTAATAAATTCTTTGTTAACGGATATCATAGTGAAGATGCTACTACCTATACTCAAAATGGTCCTAGAACTGAAAAGAGATTTAGTACACAATTTACTAACTTAGCTACTTTAACAGATTTTGAAAAGAGGAGAATAGTATTCTAGATTTCATAGAATATACACTGGAATACTGATAAGGATGTACTGATGTCCAAATTCCCTCAAGAATTTATAAATCTGTTAGTATCTATAGCCAATAGTTCTCCTAATTTAGTAAAGGATGAAAACAGTAGAATACCTATATTCTCTAAAGACTTAACTTTCTCTTTAAAAGAAATAGGTTATACTTTTAAGGATGGTAAAGCTGAAAAAGTATCTGATTCTCCTTTAGTAATTACTTGGGCTATCAACAACGGAATATTAAAGACAGATTTGGGTGAACATGCATTCTATGCTCCATTTATATATGCAGATGATGCCGCTATAAATAAAGAAGAATTATAGAAACAACAAGATAAACCTAAACCCACTGTTAATACTCAAGATAAGGTCATAGAAGAAGTAAGTGAACCTTCTCAAGCTAAGACAGCTAGTGGTAAGAAAGTTGTGATTGCTGAAAGAGCTACTCCTGAGAATCTTGAAAAATATGGTTTAAGTATACCTAACAATGGTATGAAAGAAAGTCAATACCTTAAATGGGGTATTGTTCTCAATCCTAAGACTGGTAAGAGAGAAGTTACTCTTACTCCTATTAAGTTCTTAGGTGGTCTTAAGTCAACCATTAAAGGTAGAGGTAAGTTTAATGAAGATTCTGCTAAGAAGTGGTTATTTGATAAGTTAGGTATAGATAGTGATCAGATATTAGTAACAGACCAAATGATTAAGTTTGGAGCTAATGAAGAGGCATATGGTTTATTTAGTGTAGTAATGGATGCACTATCTAATGAATTAATACCACGTATATCTTTATCTAGACAATCTGGATCAGGTGTAGAATATCACGAAGCATTTCACTATGTAACTCAAATGCTATTGAGCGAGCAATAGAGAACTAAATTGTATCAAGAATATTCTAAATCTAAGAGAAGTGCTAAAAATCTTACTCAAGATGAAGCAGAAGAAGCTCTTGCTGAAGAATTCCGTAATTACGCTAAGGATCAAAATGGTAAAGGTCTATTATATAATATTATTAGAATTTTTAAGAAGATATATAATACGTTATACTTCTGGAATTCTCATAGAAATATAATTAGAGCTTTCTTTAAGAGTATAAATGACGGTTAGTTTAAGGATTATAAAGCTTCTAAACAAGCATTAGAAGATTTCTATAGCCGTAAACCAGAAGGTTTGTCTTACTATATACCTGGTTTATCAAAAGAGGAAGAAGCTAAATTACCTCATATAACTGACCCGGATGTATTCTATCATGCCGTTAATTCTCTCACTAGTGGAGCATTATCTATATTTAATATTAGAACTATAGAGGATGTTCACAATCTTAACACTTCTTTATTATTTGACAGATTGCAGTAGAACATAGACTTTGGTTGGATATCTGACGAATATGTAGATATTGCTTAGGATATAGTAAATAATAAAGATATATTTACTAGATATGTTCGTAAAAAGATAGAGCAATTAGGAATTAGAGAAGTAGAGAAAGTAAATAATGAGGAAGAATCTAGATTAAAAGTAGAGACTGGAGAACAACCTGAAAACAATTGGGATAAGAATCAAGGTGAAGTAAGTAAGAAAGATAATGTTAGCTTTAGAGCTAAACTGTTCTTCTATTCTATACCTAAGTATGAATACCAATTTGTTGAAGATGAAGAAACTGGCGTTATAAATAAAGAGTTATTCCCTGTACATGATGATATGTTCCAACTCCCTGTAACTGAAGATTTCAATTTTGTGTGGAATCAAATTATGGAGAACCTATGGGATATAGATAAGTATCAGGATATAATAGACAGAAGTGCTAATTTAGGTAATACTATTCCTTTCTTTAAATCATTATATGATATACTTACTTCTGAAGAAGCTCCTATATCTGACAATACTAAAACTTAGTTAGAGATAACCATAAAGAGTTCTAAAGTATAGTTAGATACTATTACTACTAAACATCCTAAAATAAATACAAGAGGTAAGTCTGAAGATGAAATAGCTAGTGAAATACAATCTAGCTTAAGTAAATTTAATTGGGTTGTAGAAGATAGTGATAATTTACGTAAAGTAGGTAGACTTCCTGCTAGATGGTCAGGTATGTTCTTTGCATCTGACGCTATAGATAGAACAGATAGCGGTAGACCTTTCATCAAACCAGAGTTTGCTAAATTCTTAAAAGACAGAAGAGGTAAATTAAGTTCTACTTTTAAGATAGTAAGTGATAGAATAAAGAAAGGTAAACCAGTAGATGATACTAAGATATAGGAAATAAAGGATACTTTATTGGACGTATTTAATGCTTTATCTATTCCTATGGATAACTTAGCATTAGATTATATGCTTAATAATTTCTATGTTGGAGCTACTGAATTTGATAAACTATATAATTTCTGGAAAGGTACTGGAGCTAGTAAGACAGAGAGATTTAATGAAGGTACTTTAGCTACTTTGATTAAATTAGCTGAAACTAAAGATATAGGCGTAAAATCTACATCAGGTGGTGGATACTCTAGAACTTTAGATAGAATGTTTACATTTGGTAGAAATTCTAATAGTTAGATAGCTGTAATGGCAATATCTTATGGTAAAGTACATCCTTCTCCTCAAGAATTCAGTGTTGTTGGAGCAGATGGTGCATTGATTTATCCTATTAGTGAAAATAACTATATGACAGACCAAGTGCGTAATATTAATCAAGACGCTAATGGTAAGAAACAATAGATATTAAGTACTCCATTCTCTGCACATAGTTTGATAGCTAATGCTAAGAATACTAAATTTAAATTGCATACCTTCTTAGCACTGAATATAGATGAATCTAGTAGAGATTATTTCGGTATTACTCCTGTTGAAGATTATATTGCTAAACTTACTCTTACTTTTAATGATAGAATGATATTACCTACTATGTCTGATAAAAAGACTTGGTATAGTATATCAGGTATTAAAATGGTAAAAGATGTTCTTACTAGTAAATATATTGATGAAGGAGACGCTAATTATGCAGCTATTATTGGAGAAGATTTAACAGCTGAAAATTCTACTTATGTAGGAGAAAGAAGATTTAGCCAAGGTACTCTTAATATATTTGCTAATTATTGGTTAGATGAGTTTAATGCAGTATGGGATTACTTCTAGAAGAAAGATTATATTGCACAGCATCCTACATTAAGAGTAGACAATTACCACGGCAAGATTAAAAATGGTAAAATGGATCATACTGGCAATGGAGGTAGATTCAGATACTTTACTAGATTAAGACTTGGTGAAGATATTTTAAATGTCAACCAAGAATTAGCAAGATTAGAACAATATGGTACTACAGAAGAGGTTCAGAAGTACTTATCAGATCTAAAAGTATTACTGTTAGGTGCATCTAAACCTAATTCTAAAGAAGTTATAGAACCTTCTGCTCCTATATTCTCTGCTATAAACCATTTGTTACTGCATGCTACTCAAAGAGAAATGCGAGCTCTTGTAAAAAGAGGTATACTTGGATATTCAAATGGTGAATATGTTAATAAGTTAATACCTAGTAACATATTCGATTACTATAAATCAGAACTAGATAATTCGATGTATACATCTGAAGAGTCTGGTCTTAAGAATCAAGATATATTATTCTCTGTAATTGGTTCTCATGTAGCTAATCAAGCTATTTCTGTCATGGAAGTAGAGAAATGTTTTACAGGAGATCCTGCTTATTATAAGTGGAAGAAATCTAAATTTAAGACTGAGCAAGGAGATTCTATTGATGTTATAACTGGTAAAGATGTTGATAAGATTAAACGTTTGTCTTCTGTATTATCTACTGGTACTAATCTTAGAACTATATGGGATAATCCAGCTGAGAATGATACTAAAGTAACAGTAATGCATCTTGCTGATAATATGCTTGGTTCTGATTATTATGACGAATTAAAAAGTATATTCAGAAACTCTATTCTACGTGATCTATACAGCGAAGCTCATCCTAATTTAAGTGACAATGAGATTATAGAGGCTTTATCTACTAAATAGAAAGAAGATGCATTCTATAATTCTCTTACTCAGAATTAGAAAGAGTTTGTAGATAGCTATACTAATGCTAGTGCTAGACCGTACGACTTCAGAAGGGATGACAAAGGAGATATTAAAGGTGGTAATATTAATCAATCTGATGCTGCCGTATACATTCGTCCTGCTATGTATAGACGTATTATGAAAGCTTTAGGACAATGGAGTGATACTATCGAAGAAGCTTATCAAATAATGGAAGGAGAAGATGAATCATGGATGAATAATCCAGAATTATATCAGAAAACTTTAGCTCTTGTAGTTAAACCGTTAAAGATGGTATACTTTGGAGACCATAGAGAAAGTGATATAAATCTGAATGTTCCTGTATTTGATAAGATGGCTATGTTCCCATTATTCAAAGTAATAGCTAAGGCTGATAATAAGGTTTTGTATGACCGTATGAATAATGAAGAATTAGGAGTAATCGATATGGTTACTTTTGAATCTGCTGTTAAAGTTGGTGGTAGAACTAAATTTGAAGCTTATGAAGGTCCTAAAAATGAACACTTTAACGTTGAAGGTTTAAATAAAAAATCCTTCAATCTTACTAAGAAAGAAGGAGATTTACCTGTATTTGTTCAAGATATTCGTAATTTACGTTTACAGTTGAACACAGATCCACATGAGCATATTGACCGTTCATTTGGTACTTAGGCTGTTAAAATATGTTTAGGTAATCTTATAGACGATCGAGTGTATGGTACTAATAAAGCTGCTACTAAAACCGGTCAACAGATTAAGACTCAAACAATGGATGCTATTAATCAGTTATCTGATATAGGTTATAAGAGAATAATTAAGAGATTCTTCCGTAAAGGTAAACTGAATAATAAGGCTTTATCAGACTATTTGGTTAGTTAGGCAGTTAGCTCTGGTATGTCTGATGAGTTTGTTAAAGGTCTTACTCTTGATTAGGATGGTAATATACTTGTTCCGTTGGCAGCTCAGAGTAGTAGACAATGGATTGAAAGTAGAATTATATCATTTATAAATAAAGAAGTAGTAGATATTAATACTCCTGGTGGTTCTGCTATTCAGATGTCTTCATTTGGTTTAAAAGCAACTGATGCCAGAATGAAAGAATCACAGTTAAATGGTGCATTTAATGGCGGTAATAAACTTAGATTCTTGAATAAAGACGGAAGTATGGATGTTATCTTGAGTACTAACTTCTTTAGACACATAGTACCAAAAGAATATCAGACTTCTTATGGAGCTATGAAGAAATGGTTAATTGACCATAATGTAATTGGTACTAATTCCACTCCACAAGGTATTGGTTATCGTATCCCTACTCAGGGTTTGTCTTCTACTTTCTCATTTAAAGTAGTAGATGTACTTCCTGATAGATTTAGTGATACTATAGTAGTTCCTGATGAATTTACAGCTATGACTGGTTCTGACTTCGACGTTGATAAATTATATATTGCTATGTTGAATTACGATACAGATGGAAATATAGTTCAATATACTAGTGACAAAGTAAGCGATCAAAGTCCTGAAGCGTTGCAGAATATGATAATACAGAATTATCAATTAGTAGTATCAGATACTAAGAATATGGCTGAGACTAGAGCATCTATTGATACTCTTACTGGTATGCTACAAGATGATGTATTACCGTTAATATCAAGTTCTAGTAAACAAGAAGCAGATCCTTTCTATGAATTATTACCTTCATTCTAGGAATCTAGAAAAGAAGAGTATACTAGTGGTAAAGCTGGTATTGCTCCTTTTGCTCTTAACTCTACTAATCATGTATTAACATAGTTAATGCATCTTAATATGATATACAGTCATAGTAATGTATATCAATTAGGAGATTTAGATGCTATTAAGGGTCAAGACGGATTTAGAATTCTTGACTGGTTATCTGCTATGATTAATGCTCATGTAGACGTTGCTAAAGATCCTTACATTATTGCTTTGAATGTTAACTAGGTTACTTATAATATGACTAACCTATTACTTAGAGGCGGTAAAGGTAAGAATACTTTCTATTTCTTAGCTCAACCTATATTAAAAGAGTTATCAAATAGAGTTATCAATAGTAAAGGAGTATATGGAGCTGAGAATCTATAGGAAAACTAGATAATAACCGGATTATACAATGTATACGGTAAGTTACTTAAGGAAGCTATAGACGCTATGCCAGAAGGTGAAAGTAAACAAAATTGGAAAGCTAAATATAACGGTTTAGCTGAAGAAATTGGGTACTCTGCATATCCTGGAATAAAGAGTGAAGTGATAGATAAGACACAGGTATTTGATGAATCTAGTCTTATATACGCTTTAAAGAATAGAAAATAGGATAATCTGCCATTCTTATATCAATAGCTTATTGTATTACATGCTTATAAAGAATTAAGTATGGATGCTAAAACACTTAGTGAATTAGTACATAGATCTCAAATTGATACTAAGAAGTTTGGTAACAATCTAGCATTGCAGTTAAACTTTGTGAATTCATACCAGACGTTTATATATGATAATTCTGGAGTGTTTGAAATAAAAGGTAAGGAAGTAGACGATGCTTTGAAGTACTACTTTAGTAATACGTTCTTAAGTAAGAAGTTATATAATGCTACTACTATAGCTAGAAAGATTCTTAAGAGTCAAACGTTCCCAGCAACTTGGACTTACTAGAATATATTTAATTCAGTAATGAGTAATATTGTAGGAGGAGATATTATTAAAGGCACAGATGGTAATGATTTAATATCCTATAAACACCAGGGTGATAAGAAGTTTGTTCAGAACATAAATAGAATGATTGATAGTATAATCAGAGCTAGAGCTACTTCCAACATTGATTTACTTAAAATGACAGATGATCAATTTAGAGGTATGTTTGTAGGTAAAAATACCATGTGTTCTAGATTAACTAAACTTAAGAGATATCTATTACTTAATAAAGATGCTTTCCCACATCTTATTAATCAAGATGGAACTATAAAGAATGAATTATTAAATTACTTATAGGAATATCCAGCAGATGGCTTAGAAGGTTAGAATGTAGACAGAATCATTCTATCTGAATCTTCAATGAATAACGACTATGATAGAGAGAATCAGTTAATATCTGCTTTCGCTCAATTACTTGAAGATACTGATGATGTAGTTAGAGAATTTGCAGAAGATTTAGTTAAATATGCATATTATACTTCTTATGATGAAAGAGGAGTAAACGCATTCTTCCACTTAGTTCCTATTCAGTATAAGATTGATAATGGTTATGTATCTAATATTAAAGAAGTATTAGACCAATTTAAAAATGGTGGAGATGTATCTGGATATAGTTCTATAGCTCAAACTGGTGATGATCCTCAATCTATGAGTTTCCCCTCCATTAAATTAACTATAGCTAGAAATATGTGGGATGATCCTAACATAGTTCCTAAGTATAATATCAATCTTAAACCTAATAGTAACGATCCTTTCCAACAACAATAGGAAGACCGTTCTAAGAGTAGTGATTATGATGTCATATTGTCTAAATCTAGAAGTAGTATTGGAGGTAAAGCTATTACTATGTATGACAGCTTTGCTGTTCCTCATTATAAAACTAGAAGAGCAGAATTCATAACTGTAAATAACGGTTCCGGATATAATACATCAATTCAACTATATCAATTAATTGGTGAGATAGCTTATGTAAGTGATGAAGGTAAGAAGAGTAAAAGAGGAGCTAAACTAATCTATAAGAGAATACCTAAATTAGGCATTAAAGAAAATGGATTTAGAGTTAATGAATTTGCAAAGGGCGGTTTGGATATATCAGCTTTTGATTAGAATGCATTTGATTAGAATGTATTAACTGATGATAGTGTTATAGCAGAAACTGCAATGTCTAGAGTTAAATTACCTAAATTAAAGGATGGAAGTAAATTTACTAAACAGTTTATACCTCTTAGTTCAGATAATATTTAGGTAAAAATAAACGGAACATAGAAGCAAATAGAAGGTGATGTATCTGATACGCAAGTAGTAGATACTACCTTTAATATAGATCCGTTATCTGAAGATAATGTAGTATATGATGAAACAGATGTATCAGATTTCGTTAATCTTAGTCTAGATAATCCATTTGACGGATCTGAATCTATGGACATCATAAACGAATAGTTAGATATATTCTCAAATATGCAAGAACAATTCTCACAAGAAACTGAAGATCCTTTTGCAAATGTAGATACTTCTTCTATTGCAAATGAAGCTTTCAATATGGATGTTACTGAAGATGTGGTAGATATGACTTATCTTGCTGAAATGGGTAAGAAACGTAAAAAAGAATGTGAATAATTATGCAGTGTTTAAATTTAAATAACAAAGAAGTAAAAGCAGCTGTTGATGAAGTTGCTAGAGTGTTAGGCAGTGAAGATGCTGCTTATTATATCATATCTGAAAATAATGGTTACGCTATAGACTAGGGCCCTGATGGGTCTTAGTCTGAGCTGTTTTCAGACCTTTTAAGACGTTTTGATGGAGATCGTGATCAAGCTATTAGATAGATAGCTAAAACGTTTATACCGGCTTAGGAACGACCTTCTGACTTTTTTTCAAGTATAGGTAATGTTACTGGCACTTGGTCAGATGGTTCTCCTCATATGAGTACTACATCAGGACAAGTAGTTGAACGCTTAAAACAGTATATACCAAAAGATTCTATAGCATACTAGATATTAGACTTATTCGTCGATTCAAACGTCGATATATTTGTATCAGATGATAAGGAATTCAATGGTGAAAGTTATATGTGGTATAGTGATAGTGGTCATACTATCTGGATCAATAAAGAGAAATTTGAACAAACCGATATGGAGTACAATGCAAAAAGTATTGTACATGAAATGGTTCATGCATTTACTTCAAGATCCTTTGAAAATGTTAAAAGCGGTATAGGTACTGATTTAGAAATAAAAGTATATAATAAGGTAAAAGACTTATTAAATTTTAATAGGAAATTATATTAGGAAATACGTAATGAAAAAGGTAAGTGGACTGGTAGCTTGTATGGTTTAAAAGATGAATTTGAATTTATAGCTGAATTTCTTACTAATGAAGAATTCGTAAATAGAATAATTGATGATGCTAGACAGAGAGGACTACTCGAAAAAGCAATATATCACATAAAAGAAGTATGGTCTGCAATTGTTGATTTACTTACTGGAAAAGAACATGTAAAGAATACAGAAAGTACTAGAGATATACTTATGGAATTATTATCTTTCAATCTAGAAGATAATAATGAGTCTGCTAATATTAGATTTGAGAAATCATTAAATAATGAAGTTAAACAGCTCGAAACAAATATACATGAAGCAGAAAAATATAACTTTGATGCTAAAGAAGAGTTAGATAAGAGATTATCTGATATAAGATAGAACCTGCTTTCTGGTTTGCAGTCTAGATTACGTAGTATAGATATTACTGATATATCTAAAAGAACAGAAGTAATAGAGAATATAAAATATCAGATAGCTAATTTATAGAATAATGCTATAAATGATTTTGATGTTATTGCTTCTTTTATTACAGATTTAAAGTTGGACGTTAGAGATGTAGGTAATAGAGTAGTAGAAGCTTATAAAGGTTAGGCTGACGCTTTAACAGATGAAGAACTCGTATCATTAAATAAGAACTATTTTGCTTTTTACTGTTAGTAGGCTAAAGATATATATAATTCTTTAGTAAACATGAATACTTATAAACAAATTGTAGGAGAATCAAACTATAATAAATTAATGACAGAACTACAATTATGTAAGAGTATTTTAGATTAGAGCTATGATGCAGTTAAGCGTATGCAAGTAGTTAATGCCTAGAGAATTATGTTGAAGGAAGGCATGAAAGTAAATAGCCCTACTATATATAACTATATATCTGAAAATACTAGAAAAACAGACTTTGATATTAGCTACATTACTAGAGTATTAGGTTCTGGCGATAGAATCAATGATGAAGCTATTAAGAGTTTATTTAATATATTATAGAATACTGAGAATAGTATAAATGAAGTGGTATTCCAAAAAGCTAACGAACTAAATAAACTATTAAAGGTAGCAGGAAATAGAAATTAGAAGTTATTATTTGAAGTAGACGAGAATGGCAATACTACTGGTTATATAATTAGAGATCTAAACTACGGTAGATTTTATAAAGATTTAAAATAGTTCAAAGAATAGTTATAGAAAGAATTTGGTGTAGACCATCAAACTCTTCAATTACCTGAGAATATAGCTACTAGAACAGAATATAATAAAAGACTTAATAAGTGGTTATCAGAACACTGTGAACGTAAATATACTAATGAATTCTATGATTTAATGAATTCTCTTAGTCCTGAAGCAGCTTCAGCAAGAGAAATGATAATGTCTAAGATAAGAACTTTATCTAATAAGTATAGAGATAATAATGGAGTAATTCATTATGAATCAATGACAGATGAGGAATGGAATACTCTACAACAGTATGAATTAGATAAAAAGGAATTAGCTAGTATTTACGATATATATGGTAATGAAAAACCAGAAGGTTCTGTAGAAAGAAGAATAGCTGATGAACTTACTGAACTAAATAATAAATTATCAAAGAATCTTAATAAGAACTATAATCAATAGAAATTCTAGGAATTAATCGAAGAAAAAAGAAACAACCTAAGTAAGCACGAATTTAAAAAGTGGATGGATCGTAATACTAGAGTAGTATATACCGAAGAATTTTATGAGCAATTAGCTAATTTAGATAGGGCAGAGTATCCTGATACAGATTATGCTGAATATAATAAATAGAAAAGGGCTATCCTAAACATGTTTAGGGATAATCGTACTGGTGAAGTAAATCCTAAATTAATACCAAACTCTACTAAAAGGCTACTAGATTAGCTGGAAATTAAGATGAATAATATAAGAAAATCATCTAAAAAAAAGAGATCAAAGACTGAGTTTAGTAAGATAGCTAGAGTGGTAGCTACTGAAGCTTATAAGAGAGATGAAGCTGCTGCATTAGCTAAAGACCAAGAAGTTCCTGGTAGTTCAGAGGTATTCTATTTAACTAATACTTATAATACATCTACTGGAACTGCTCCTAAATCTTGGTATACAAAGATTGCTCCTAAAGATAGTAAGTATATACAGGTTATTCCTTCTTCTAATTTATCTGAATTATCTTCAGAGTCTCCGTTTGTTAATAAGAACTACAAATAGGATAATGACGAGTATTATCAGCCTAAAAGGTAGATATATGATAACAGTAAGGCATACAATGAAGTAATGTCTAATAAAGCGTTATCTGAACTTAGAAAAGCTTTAATAGACACAATGGATGAATCTAATAGTAAATTAAATAATCTAGAGTATTTAAACAAGTATAGATTACCTCAAATATCAGGTAGTTTGTATAAACATCTCAAAGCATCAGGGTTTAATCCATTTGCTGCTATAGGTAACTATTTATTAGATGCTGCTACTGTAAAGAATGATGATGTTGGTATAAATAAAAAGGTTTTAACGTCTCCTGATGGTACTTCTTTAGCTCTTATTCCTCAATACTTTACTAAACAGCTAGACGATCCAGCTACTATATCAGCAGATATGGTTGGTTCTGTTATTCAATATTTTAAAATGGCAGAAAACTTCAAACAAAAGAATGAAGTAAAAGGTAAAGTAGAGAATATAAAATCATTTTTAGCATAGAGAAAATATACTGGTACTAGTACAATAGGCTCTATTAAAAGAATATTTACTGGTAAGCAAGAACCTAAGCTTGGAACTGATACTAATATATATAAGTTCGCAGAGTAGTTTATTAATATGAATCTATATGATGTCAAGACTAATGCTTTGTCTATATCTATTAAGAATAGAGAGATAAGTATAACTAAGCTATTAAAGACTATTACTGGTTATGGTACATTACGAAATCTTGGTTTAAACTTTGCTTGTGCATTTACTGGTTTCTTTACTGCTGCTCACGCTCATCTTGTTAATTCTTTAACAGGTAGATACTATACTTTTAGCAATGCGGTAAGTGCGTTTAAAGATGTAGTATTTGATTTATTTAGACATGGTTTAAGTGTTGGTAGTAGAACATATAAGAGCGAATAGATGGCTTATATGGATTACTTTGAAGTTGGTTCTACTATGGACAGTTTATTTACTAATACTAATAGACCTAAATTCATAAATGTTATTTAGAATCAGTGGGCTTTTGGATTATACTCAGTATCTGATTATCTTATAAAGGGTTAGATATTAAATAGTATAATGTACGACTATAAATACATAGATGGACAATTCATGCATCACGAAATGTTTTATAATAAGTATGGTAGAACGGATGAAACTTAGTAGAGATGGAAAAAAGCTAAATCATTTAAAGCTTTAACTAAGTTTAGTGCTGGCAAGATAGTCGCTATCTCTCCAGAGTATCAACAAGCAGTGGACAAAGCTAAGTTTACTATCGGTAATGCTGCTAGATAGTTAGCTGGTTCTGCAGATGGTCAATTAAGCCCTTTACAGAAAGCCTAGATGAGCGCTAATGTATTTGGTGCAATGTGTATGATGCATAGACAATATATCCCTATTATTCTTCAATAGAGTTTTACTATGGATAGACAATGGGATTATCAAACTCAAAGAGAAGTAGAAGCTATACTTAAAACTCCACTTAGAGTATTTGCTCAAACTTGGAAAGACAAATCAGGAGCAGACCTTATTACTACTGTTTTAAAATAGACTTTTCTTAATAAAGGTTTTTCAAGTGAGTTAGATAGAACTAACATCAAGAAGTTAAAGATAGAAGCAGCATTATGTATGTGTTTATATCCTTTAATAAGAAATGTTCTAAAAGAAGAGGCAGATAAAGATAAAAGAAACATACTTCTTAATCTATTTGCTTATGTAATGGCTAGGACTGCTTTTGAAACTACTGCTCCGTATAACCTAGTAGATATATATAGTACTATTAAAACGCCTACCCCGCTATACTCATTATTGGATAACGTTGGGTCTGTAATTTCTTATCCTTACGATTTGATATTATCAAATATAAGAGGAGAAAAGAGTAAATAGGGTAAAATAATAACTAGAGGTGCTTATAGAGGTAAAACTCAATTAGAAAGAAATGTATGGAAAATAACTCCATTTAAAAATCTAATTGAATTAAATGATATTCCAAGTAAGCGTAGATATTATGATACTCAGATTACTGGTGATTAAAAAATTAAAGGCAAGCTTTTCACAAAGCCTGCCTTTTTTGTGTAGAGTAATTCTTAAAATATAGTATCATAAAATGAACTATCTAGATAATCTTTCCAAAGTATTGCCATACTTAATATAAACTCTTTAGTACAAAATTGTGTACCGTTAGTTTGCATTATGCTGAAATCAGCTTTTTGGTCATTAGTTTTTAACTTAAATCTATAGCAAACTATATTATCTTTTATTATATCATTATAGAAAAACTCATTTTCTTGAATTCTTCTTACTATATAATACTTAGGATATGTTTTATATTGAAGTATTAAAAACTCTTTATCTATAGTAATATCTATAAATAAATCTGAAGTAAATACTATTGGATTTATTTTAAATAGGGTTGCATAATAACGCAACCCTTTGTTGTATTTATTAAAGTTCAACTTCTTCATTGCAAACTATATTTTCATCTACTTCAAATACTTCTTCGCATGAATCCATAGCTATTGCAATTAAAAAATCATTTAATGTCTTAGGTTCTAAGTTCTTCAATTCCATCATTTTCGTAATATTTACGAGTATGTTCCCAATTACCGGAATTGATATGATATGATATTTCTGTTAATGTTTTTGCAATAATATTTTTTTGATTGAGTAACTCCTCTTCGTTAAACATATTAAATACTCTAACTTCATTATTACCATTTGTTTGTACTGCAATAATATAAGCTTCTAAATCATAATCATCAGGATTTAAATTTAGTTCTTCTATCATATACCAAGTAATAGCACAAAGGTAAAAAGCTATCTGTCTGTAGTAATCAAATGTTTCTACAGAATGAGCGAAATTGTAGACATCACTCGTTGTCTTTAGGTCTATCAAAATGATTTTCTTATTAACATGGTCAAACATTACTCTGTCTAATAAAGATTTACACTTTATTCCATAAAGTTCCCAATTAATATGAAATTCATTATGACAGGTATATGTAGTAGGAACATCGTACAGCAATCTATTAGCTGCAATATGATCCTCAATATTTTTCTTTATAGTTTCTAACATATGTAAATCTGCAAATGATATCACTTTCTTTGTACTTCCTATTTGCAGATATTTAATATAGCTATCATATTTATCTACGATACCTCTAGCCTCAGCTATTTGTTGAGCTGCTCCTTTATTATTACTATAAGCAGATCTGTAAGACCTTAGCAGAATAGATACTTCATTTTCTAAAGGATCAGTTAGTTTTAATTGAGAATATTTCTCACATAAATCTTTCTGCTGTTTTACTTTAGGTATTTCAAAATCTAATATTTCATAGTCTTTCCAGAATTCTTCTGGTTGAAGTATATATTCATGTATCATAGTACCTCTTTCTAATTGAGGTAATTCTAGTCCTTTTTCCTTACCGTCTAGCATATCTCGTAAGTACTTAGGACCCTTTTTTAGAAACCAACCAATAGCAGAATTTGATATTCTTGTATTATCTTCATAATATGGAATATCAATTTTCATCATTTTCTTCTTCTATTTCTAAATTAGTATCCCAAGGAATTTCATCTTCAGCAGTTATATCTTCTAATTGCGTTTTATAAAATTCCTTCTGTATATTAAAGAATTCCTTTATCTCTTCTAAAGATAAAGGTTTTTCTCCTTTTAATTTATAGAAAGGTTCAATTAATAAAGATAGAGAATCTAAAAAACTTATCTTTTCTTGCTCTTTCATTATGTCTATTATTATAGGTTTAAAATTCTTTTTAACATTATAATTATCATCTAATAATGAACAATTATAATATCCTGCCTCTCGTAAATCTCTTCCATCATGCCAGTGTCCATATAGATGAGCTAACTTAGGTCTTGGAGCATTACTTAATAATTCATTTTTAAATGGATTATCATGAGTAAGTAATATATCTATATCTTGAGGTATTTTGTTATAATGGCTTATTATTTCTCCTGTTTGATTTTCTTCTCCAGTATCAGGATCTATTTCTCCTGGCATTATACCTTTATCTTCAAATGCCCATCTTCCTTCTTGGAACATTATTGGATTGATATAGGGGCAACCATAAAACTTTATACCTTCGTACTCATATTGTTCATTTATTAATATAACTAATTTATCATTAGTTCTTACTGATAAATCCTGTTTTAATTCATCATAATAATACTTATTATAAGCATCTTCTAAAAAGAAATCATGATTACCTGGAGTAATTATTACTTTTTTACAAGGTAATCTATTTACCCATTTAGTAAACCTAGTATACCACCAATGTCGTGATGCATCTATAGACCTTTGATCATTTAAATTAATTATATCTCCAGTAATACATAGTACATCACATTTAGGTATATCTCTAAATTGTCCATGTATATCACTTAATCCACATATCTTCATAGTATAGAAAGGCTAGCATTTCTGCTAGCCTATTTTTTTAATTTAATAATATTTCAGATGATAATAACATTCCCATCATTTCATCCTCATCATATTCATCATCATTTTCCTCATTTTTATTATCTTCTTTATCAATTTCATTATTTATAGATTCTTTATTAATTTTTAAATCGGAATCTGTACTAATGTTCATATCCTTAAGAATATGTTCATTAGATAATTCAGGAAACATTAATTTTTCATCTATAAATGATAAAATATTATCGATAGATAATAAATTAAAGTTATTAACAATGAAATTATAAGTAGGATCAATTTCTTCATTAGCAATACCCTTATCCTTAAGAATTTCTTTCAAGAATCGAGCATTATCGTTTGCTTCAAAGTGACGAGTATAACGTACACGGGAACAACGATCTTTAAGATACTCGTTAACTCGATTTTCATTGTTACATGTGAATAATACTAATTTCTTAACGTTTGTTTGTACTCCATCAAGCCAACCTAATAGGTCTTCTGTATCCCAATGTTTATCTACCTCATCGAAAATAACTGCTACGGGAGTAGTAAACTTACGAAAGAAGTCATTAATCTGACTTGTAGGAAAATCTTCATCTACTACAATAATTGGTAAATTTGAATTTTTAGCAATTACTTTTGCCATAACTGTTTTACCAGTACCTTTAATACCACTAAGCATAACTCCAGTGGACAGCTTTGATGTCTTTTTAAAATAAGTATTTACTCGTTTAATAAAGATATCATCATCTTTAGTAGTATATACTTTCTTAGGTAAACTTAAAGATCCATCTTCTTCAAAATACGAACCGACCCCGTATCGTTCATACTTAAGATTATAAACTTTTCCATTAATTAAATCATAATCAAAACCATTGGGTTTATTAAGGATCTTATTACCTGCTTTTATAAATTCTGACATAATCTGTTATTTTTTAGTTTTTAATTCATCGATCATAGAATCGACTTGCTTTTGGTTACGAACTAAGTATAACTTATAATTCGCTTTACTCTTCATAAGAGTATATTTAAAAATCTTCCAGCGTAATGGAAATGAGTCACCCATTAGTCCTTTACATTCAATTATGAAATTTTTACCAACAAAGTCAGGTAAATAAGTCATAGCTCTTACCTTTTCTCCATTATATTCAAACTTAGGTATAAGTTCAAAATGTATTGCTTCATATTGTGCTGGAATATTAGCTTCTTTCAGCTTCTTATATGTATAGGTTTCAAGTTTACTACGAAATTTAATTCCATCATATTCATTAGGAGTTGCATTTCGTACTTTTCCTTGATTTTTTATTTTTTTTCTTTTCTACATAACGACGCTTTGGTTCCTCATATATAACCGTTATATTTACTTTTCTTGGAACATAGTTCTCTGGTTTTTCAGATAACATTTAGACATTTCTTTATATAACCAATTTTTAACTTTATCAAATCCATTTAATTTAACTGCATCAGATATATCTTTTGCATTAAATTTCTTATGGACAAACATTGCTTCTAAACCATGTTTAAGGCTTAATTTACGACTATTTTTTACTCCAGCTATATCTCTATCAAATAATATTATAATACGCTTAAAACGTCTCTTAAGCTGTTCTAAAATATCTAATGGAATAAATGTACTTTCTGAAGAAGGCGATATTGCCGTATAACCCATTTCATAAAGACACATTACATCTTTCATACTCTTAGTAATAAAGAGTATATCACCTTTTTTAGGTAATTGAGCATAACCTTGTATATCATACTCTGTAAGATTGTTTCTCCATTTAGTATATTTATCTGCTAATGGCCTATATATCTTAAAGTTATTATACACTTTATAAGCATACATAGGATTTTCAGGTTTATAAATACCTTTAACTATACCATTGCATAAATAATATTTAATACTATTAACGTTATATTTCTTTAATGTTTCCTTAGAAATATGAAACTGAGACCAGTAATTGATGTCTGTTAGAGTAAAGTTTTGTCTTACTACACCAATTACAGTCTCAGAAGAAGGTATGTATTGCTTAGAGCTATCGAGCTTAGTTAAAGTGGTAATATTTAACTTATCTACTATATCTTGTAGTATATCGTTATAATTTGTTAAACCTGTGTACAATGATACAAATTTAACTATATTACCACATTCTCCTGTTCCATGATCTTTGAACAAAAGTTGTTTTGTACGCTTACTATAATATATTCCAAAAGAAGGATTTTTATCCTTACGGAATGGACTATTATAAATAGCGCCTACTTTAAATTGTCCAAGATAGTGAGTATATATATCATACTCTGTTACTTTAGATAAGATATAATCTAAAGTAATATTAGTAGGGGTTTTAACCCTTCTTTTGTCATACATAATATATGATTTTTATTGTGGAATGTGTGGGAATCGAACCCACTACATTAGTATCTTTCCTAATCCAAAGAACATTCCGTATATCCTATAGGCTCTCACACTATAGGATAAAATTTGTTATTGTTTGTTAATATAATAAATTATTTTTTACAGCTCTATGTTTGCATAGATTAACTAAAATAAAGAAAACCCTTGGTTCTATATTCAAGAGCGACTTGACCAATCAACTCAGGCTCGAATTCTCATATAGTTAAGCAGAGAACAATAAAATTCTTTAAAAATATAAAGACTATAATTTTCTCCAAACTGTCAAGATAAATATGTATCATAGGACTTACACCTATCATTCATTACGTCTCATCATTATACTTTAGGAATAGTATAATAGCTCTTTATGGCTTAACGTTTCTAATCTACCTTGAATAATTCTTCAATTTGTTTTAATTTTGCATCAGCAGATTCTTTAGATAGACACTGCCCATGATTAATTACTATATTTTCCTTTGTTTGCTCTATGTTAAGTGGTATAGCATGTCCCATTCCCCAGCCATTTTTGTAATGGCCTTTTTGGTGAGCAAACATATAATAACGAAAAAACCAAGGACTAATACCATTTAATATTAATCCTTTATTCATAGAATCTTCATGTTTCTTTAAACATACACGTACTTCATATATTACACCTGTTTCTTCTCTCCAGCTACCATAAGCATCTCTAGTAGAATCACAGGCATATATTGCAACTCTATATCCTATATTTTCAAGCATATCTACAATTTGTATAGCTGTATAGGCTTTATTAAGCATTTCTTTATAACCTATGTTGCAATTTTCAGATATTACTACATATACATTTATAAGACGTCCACTTCCTATTCCATGAGTTTTTACTCGTTTTCTCATTGCTGGAAAACCTTCTAGTAATCTATCATAGTTCATATCATCTCCATCAAACTCGTCATAAACATAACTACGTTTAGAACCTCCTAAATTAACATTTAATTCTATCTCTTTAAGACCATCTAAACCCTTAAGATAGCAATACTTACTCTTTTGTATATCCTCTATAGATAATCCTCTAAAATCTTTTTCTTCAGTTTTTAGATGATCGTTAAGATCTTTAGAATTTCCTTCTGGAGTAGGAGTAATTGCATCATTATAAAAATCTGTAATGCTATCATAATTATATAATAATTCTTTCATAACTAAACAGACTTTTTTATAGGTGTTGCATTATCAGACTCTAGCCATTGTTCTAATGTCTTTCTCTCATTTTCAGACCAATTTATAATTAGTCTTTGTTTCCAATCTATAAAGTGATTATACTTAAGAGTATGACCAGCTTGAACCATACGAGTAGATATTACTTTACGTAAGTTTGTTTCTTTAGCAAATCTACGTAAAGTATTTATATAATCTACTACTTCAGAATCATACCGACTTTCATATTTAGCAGAATACGTAACTTCTACAATACCGCCAATGAAACGGTCTATAGTCGACGCATCTAATTGGTTATTTGCCACATATTGACGATCACATCCAAACCCAAATGTATTACTTGTGGCAATAATAATACAGTTTGGATGTCGATGAACTAAGCCCGTAGTAGTCTCAATTTCATCATTTGCTAACGCTGCATTAAGAATTTGCGCAACTGCTGGATCTAATGCTGTTATCTCGTCAATCAATATAATAGATGGTTTCGCGTAATATTCCCCAAAACGAGTAGATTCACGCGTCGGATACTTATAACCAATAAACTCAGTAGCTGATGTCCCTATACCACAGCTAATACATAGATATGGAATTTCCATCTCTTCTGCTATATTTCTAGCCATAGTACTCTTACCGCAACCGGCAGGACCAACCATCCATATATTCTTTATGCCAGCTTTGACAGTTCTACGTAACTTCTCTTCTGGCTCTAGGTCAGTAAAATTGAATCCTAAACTTTTACTTTCCTCTAGATACTTTAGTCTCTCTGCTTCTTTTAGGTCTCTTTCATAAGTATCTAATAAATTATTTATTTCTTGTTCTTTAAGTTTCTTATTTAAACTATTAATAATTTTGATACTTGTAAGAGAGGTTTTATATTCATTACCAAGATAGTCGACGAAAGTAAATTTACCATAGGAATCTTTAAGCATATAAAGATCCTTTCGTTGATTCAATCTTTTTTTCTTACCATTTTCTTTAACCGTAGTAGAAATGGCAGCATAGATTACATCCCCTTCTTTAAGCTCGTCACGCTTTTTACCTACATTAATATTTTCAATCGTGTAGTTAGGATCTACTGTATCTATGTCTTTATTAAAGAAATGTTTATTTATGAATTTTGATAAACGCATTTTAAATTGATTTTTAATTAGACATAAAACAAACGAGAGTGCTTTCGTTAAACTACTCACACTCTCGTATCGCTATATTAGCCTAGCGTAGGCATTTAATTTAAACCTTATTTATTAAAATGGCAAATCGTTCAAATTACCTGTATTAAATGAAGTTGCTTCATTCTTAATTACACTATCAAGTGTATCTACAGGAGTTTCTACATCTGCTACAATAGGTTTTTCAAAATTATCAATACCTAATTTGGCAATTGCAGAAGTCATACCTTCAGGTAAGGTCATAGGCTCAATAAACGTATATTTTGCATATGAAGGCAAAGTAGTATATCCTTTACTATTATATACAATTTTTACTCTTACGAGTTTAGACTTATCTGCATTATTCAAATAGTTAACTACCTCTGTAGCAAATTCTTCAAATGTAGAACCATTGAAAATCAATTGTTCATCTTTATAAAAACAAAGCAAAATTTGCATCATACGAGAAAATTGAGTATCTTCTTTCTTCTGTAATGCTGCTTCGTCCATACCTTCAAACTTAGTAGGTTTCCACTCTGTCTGAGTTAAGGTTGCTCCATCTTTTTCAAAGACAATCTCAAGAAACTTATTACCTGTAGGAGATTCTGCTAAACGTGCACTCTTTAATTGTACATTCTCATGAATACCTGCAGGAATAAATCTAACGTCATTCTTTGTTATCTGTTGTGCTCTTTCTTTACTATACATATCTTAATCTTTTTATTCTGGTAAATAAATTCTTTCCCAATGAGTAGTAATCTCATTGTTTTCATTACTTTCTGCAATTACTATATTTTTACCTCTTAAATGAGGAGCTCTAGCTTCACGTACTGAGTTATCTCCACCTTCAAATGAAATATGAGTTTCATTCTTTTTTCGATAGACATAACCTACAGCATCTGCTTCACCACAAACAATATCACCTAGTCTTCCAACTAAGTCTATTGCCATTTCTGTAAGTTCTTCGCCATCTTTATTAATCATCTTATCTTTAGTATGACCAATAAGAATAAAGTTATCGCATAACTCTTTAAACATAAAAATTACTTTCTTTACTGCTTCTCGAAGATATAGATATCCAGATCCGTTAGGAAGCTGTCTTACATCATCTCCTTTAAAGGTTTTCCCCATAGGAGTTTGTCTATAAAGTGTAGCAGCATATGGTAAGCATATCTCTTCTAAGCGTGTTGCATTATCAATTGCAATATACTTATAAGGCTTCTTACCTGTTTCAGTAATTTTTTGACGTATTAGGTTAGCAATTTCTCCTAAATCACTTACACTTCTTGCTTGAATAGAAAGAGCTTCAAGAAATTCTGAACCTCCTTCTAAGTCTATTATGAGACATCCTTCAAGCATAGAAAGTAATGTTGTTTTACCAGCTTTAGGTTTCCCAAAAAGTATTAAAAATCTAGGATTTTGTACTTTTGGCGTATTTTTTTCAGTTGGTAGTATTAACATATTAAATAGGTTATACTACTTTACTCGATATGATAGTCTATGATAAATTATGTTAAAATTTGTATTATGTAAAGTAAAAGTTATTAGATATTAAGTTCTGCATTAATTTCAGTATTATTAATCATAATAATAATGTTATTAATGATAGTTTTTTCTTCATCGTTGATTGTATTAAAATAACTAAGATCGTATTTCGGAATTAGTTTATAACCAACCTGGATGAAATTTCCATACTCCTTAACAGGAGTTCCATCTGCTAATCGAAAATCGTACAGAGGTTTATAATTACGTTTTGCTTTTGCATAATCGTCTAAACGTTTCATTGCAAGAGCAAACTGCGTTGCTAAATTATAATTCTCTACTTTTTCAGCAGGATAATACGGTGTAGCATACGGGCAATATTTGCAGTCCATATACTTAGCAACGTCACACTTTGAAAATAAATCAGCACCGAAACGTATCTTGTTGTTCGGGCCAATGTACTGATAACTAAACGGAGTTTCCTCAGTATCAATACCGTCAATAACTAATTCTGGATAACTAGTAAGCAAACGCTTCAAAAGATAATTCTTATATTCACCAGTCGGATCACATTTTGCATTCGGAGTAGTTATTGTAAAAGTCTTTTTCATAATTTCAGCCTATTTTTATTGTTAAATACTACATTTTGCTGCATAGTAGTATTTTCTTCAGTTTCTATCAGATTACCATACTTAAGTTCATTGTCAAACTCTAATATACAAGGTTCTCCAGCATCTCTTACTTTAAGAAAATGTAGATATACCTTATTCTTCACAGGTAAGCGATTGACTCCATAACTTTGAATATTAAGTAATTCTGGACGTGATAATGCTATCACATAGTCACTTGCTTGGAATATAGCATCTGATGCAGCTAAATCGCTACGCAACGGAAAATGCATAGATGGATTATTTATACGATCAGGCAATTCAATATTTCGATTCATCTGTGAAATCTGTATAATACTCGTATTAGATAATTTCTTTTTACGAATAAACATTTTCTGTAAATCTACTATTGTTCCACGTTCCGTATATCCTTCGACCAATAAAGCATGATCTAGGATAACAATTAGCCATTTATCTTTAGCTATTGTTTCATGGAAATAATCTATAGTTTTTTCGATATTTTCAACAGTACTGGGAGTATCTATATAATATATCTGATACTTCTTAATGCGTTCTGCTTCTTCTTTTACTTTAGTAAATGTAGCATCATCTATACTGTCTTCTGCACTATATAATTCCGAGGTAGTGCGTCTTAATCGATTACTTAGCTTTCGACCTATTTGTCTATAACTAAGCATCTCAAACGAAAAATCTAAAATTACAATTTCTTGATCTGTATTAAGATCAATTAAATCAGTTTCAAGTGTATTTGCAAATGCTGATTTACCAGATCCAGAACCTCCTGCAATCGTTAAAATCATATTTGGTTCTAATCCTCCACAACAAACTCTATTGAACTTTTTCCACCTTGTTTTAAGAGGAATAATAGTCCTATCCTTTCTTGCTTGAATATAACTAACAGATTCATTAGTTACTTCAGCAATAGTCTTATACGGTAATGTTTTAAATAACTGTTGCTCCATATAATTCTGCATTTTGTTGTTCGTTCATTTGCTCTTCGTAACACTCCCACTCATGTTGAGTAAGCCATTTCCACATAGTTTTCATATAACCTATTTTACCTGTCTGCAACTTATCATCTATTTCATATCTTAAACAAGACATAATATGTTCATGCATAGCTTTAGACTTACCGATAATACGATTATATTCTTTTCTACATTTATTTACATTAGACCTAAGAAAACCTTTAGTTCCATCAGGTCTTGTTACGTAAATAGGAAATACTTCATAGAATTCATCAAACATACTTTGTTCATTCTTCTTAATGAAATCAAGTAGTTCTTTTGAAGGACTATAAATTTTATTATCGTCAGAAATAGTAACTACGATAATGTTACGTTGAATTAAATCTTGTATTTCTTCTTCATTAACTCGGCTGAGAAGTTCATGAATGTCTTGATTATTTATTTGATTATCATTCAATACAAGGCTAATAAATACTAATTGATTAATTGATATACTAAATTTGTTTAATAGAGATGTATCTAATTCTAGTATCATAAGCATTAAAGTTTATGACAATTATAAGAATTTGATACGATATGTTAGATTCTGTTAAAACAGTTCTAATTGTCTTGGTTGTAATTCTTCAATTATCTTAAGAGCTTCTCTAAAATAATATCTATAATTAATTTTGCGCTCTTCTATTGGTTTATCGTCAAATTTATTTAAAAGAGTAACACCAGATGAAGATAACATATTTTGATATGCTTGTACTCCATTATTATCTTTCCATTTCCATAAGTATCCACCATTAGTAGATGCATAGAAACGGTTAGTTCTTTGTTGCTCTTTGTTCATATATTCAACATGCCATTGTTTACCAGTCTTTTCAGACATTAAAAACTTTTTAATATCTTTACATTCCTTAATAGTTTGTTCAACCGGTATACCATCTACAAAGTACTTTATTATAGCTTCAGGAATTATCTTTGCAGATAGTCCTTTACCTAATAATACTTTAGTAATAAACATTCCTTTTGTTTTAATTAGATTAGGATTCTTAGTTTCCTTATAACCTTCTCTAACTGCGATATAATCATTAATTGCATATTGGTACATAGCTTCAAAACGCTCTTCTTCAAGAGTAAGTTTAGTAAGTTGTTCCCAATTTCTACAAATAGTGTTAACCTGTTGATAGTTATCTTTCTTAAGTAATACAAATAAACCATCTGTATTAGCTTGGATGATTCGGCATCCTACTTGTGTTAACTTCTCAGCTAACATAAGTAATAATAACTGTCCATTAATTCTAATTTTCATTACAGCTTCAGGGCTATAACAAAAATTATGTTCATTTTGTAAATTTCCTGATAAACCATTTAGAGCTAACTTTAATGTCTCATTCTTTACCTTATCTCCATTATGTTTTGCTTCTATTCTCTCATTTTTAATTTGAGAATATACTTCTAGAAATTCAGGTCCTAAATGTTTAGGATAGAACCCATATTCAATTAACATACTTGGGTATAGAGATGCGACATCGATGTCTATAAGCATTTCATCTTCTTTAGGAATAATTATTTCAGGATCATTCTTAGAATGAATTCCTCCTACTCCTACAGTATAACGTAAGCCTGCAAATACAAAGTTATTTTCATATCCTTTTCTACCTGGAGATACTATCTGATCTTTCATGTCTTCTAGTACTCTATTTAGAATAGGACTATCATACTTAATAAATGGTAATATTACATCCTTTAAAGGAATATAATCCATTGGAGATCTTAAACCTTCTATATCCCACCAAGTTAAACCTGTTTTTTCAAGATATTTTTGAGTTAAAATCTTCATTCCAATATTTACGCCATCTTTACTAAGTACTCTTACTCCGTATTCATCTTCAATAGCTATACGTAAATCAACATCTTTCTTACATCTATTTAATAATTCTGAAGTAGATTCAATATCATTAATATTGTAATCTATCATAGAGTCAAAATCTTCTAAAGGAAGCGGTTTAGTCCAATCACATACAAATTCCTGTACATTAGGGTATTGCATTGTTACTTGAATTTCCTTTAAGCCTACTCTAAGTTTATTAGAATATAACATAGTAAGAATATCAAAAGTATCAAACCATATTTGATATTTCCAATGCTTCCATGCATCTATATTATCTTCTTTAGAAGTAGTAATAGTCTTACTTAAGTTGAATATAGAACTACAAATAGTAAATACATTATGATTCATTAAAGTATCCTCATATTCAATTATATAATTGATTATTGGATTATCATAATGTAAATTGTTATAACCACAGAATATAATATTAGATTCTATTTGTCTAGTTGTAGTATAATATTCTCCCCAAGTAATGTACTTATCTACTTGTTTAAAGAATTTAACTAATTCTCTTAGTTGATTTTTTCTCTCTGATATTTCAAATTTATAAATAGTATTTGTTTCTGTATCTTTTACAGAACAATGAAAGATATTTTGAAATACTTCGATATCGAATACAAATACCGCTTTTCCACGTATTTGCATATTATTAAAGTTTAGTTAGTGATCCTATTGCGACTCGAACGCAAAACCTACAGATTAGAAGTCTGTTGCTCTATCCAATTGAGCTATAGGACCGAAGACGCTATTCAGCGTCTAATTTTTGTAATTCTTCTAAAAAGATAGGCATTCTGCTATCTTCATAAAAACAATCACATGGTGTTCCAGATAATTTATCTGTTGATTTAGGGAACAAATCATAAGAAGCACAAAATAAAGCTTGTCCTTCTCTAATTTCAGTGTTCTTTTAATATACGTATCAGCCTTCTTTTTGATATGTATAACATCTAATTTATCAATTTTTCTCATTATGCTGCACTTTTAGTAATTTCTTTATTTTTAAAGATACAATAACGATAATTTGTTGGAACACCTGTTCCTTTTAGTTTATATCGAGACTTTTCCCAAATTTCGATACCACAATAATCTCGCATAGTTTTACTAAATGTATTATTTAGTTCTTCTCCGTCTTTACGAAGTTCTTCTAATGTTTTACGAGATGGATTTATACTAAAATCATATGGTAAACCTTTACTATTCTTTCTTTGTATAATAAGCAAATTAGGATATTCACCTTTAATTCTCTGCTTACTTACTAAAGTATGTACTTTTTTGTTAAACATAATATTGTTAATTTTATCCTCATGTGCTGCTTTTTCTGCTTGCTTCTTAAAGATATTATTTATCTTTCCATATAGGTTAGATACTAACTTATCATGTTTATCACTATATTTAGCATTATTGAATCTTTCCTCTTTTTGCTCCTTTGTAAGAGCAAAACTTTTTGCTAGTAAAGATTCAAACGTCAAATCACTTAACTTAGGATGACGATGTGTTATACGAGTACGTAAATTTCCTTTACTATCCTTATAAGTAGTTGTAATTGCAATCTTCATCGCTCTATTAATTTCTTTAGAAGATTTACCATTTTCTGTCCAGTAATTGATATACTTATTATTTTTCTGTTGATCAGTCTTATTCATAATGTTATTGTTTTTAAAGATTAAAAAATAAGGAATAGATGCCTCCGACACACCTCACATTCGGCGTATTACCGTCGATTGTTACTTATCTATCCCTTTAAGATTACTTTATTATTTTTTTTAAATTTTTAAAAAATATGATTTTTATGCTGCTAAGAATAAAGGAGTTTCTTCCTCATTCAAATCAGTATTGTCATTAAATTCTGCAATTTTCTTTCGTAATTCATTTAATGGTAACGAACATTCATTCTTCTTAGCACGTAAATAGTTATACGTAAGTTCCTCATTTACTGCTAAACCTTTTTTCCCTCGTTTAGCCTTAAGTACAGGATTAATTGTATGATGCTTCATCATTTCATCTAGCTTAACCATATACTCATTTAAGGCAGATAGTTTATAGATGTTAATAATATTTGCATTACTAGATAAATCCTTTAACTTAATGCCCATATTTGCACACTGAATACGTAATTTAACAATTACTAATTCATCATATGTTGCTCTAATATGAATTAATAGAGATTTCAGGTCATAATTGCGTGTTAAACCTTTTTTAAGTACATTTTCTGTTGCTATAATTTTCCAATAACGAGAAATTTCATTAGTTAATTTATCACGCTTATCGATTAACATGTTCGGCTTAATAGTTTTTGTAATTGATTTCATATATGGTTGATATTATTTAGTTAATACTTGATTTAAATATCGTATATTAGAAATCGCTTACCTGTGTAGCCAAGGAGGGAATCGAACCCTCAAGACCATTTCTGATCATCGGATTTTAAGTCCGACGCGTTTACCAATTTCGCCACAAGGCCATAAAACCAAGATGCCCGACCCATCGTCTTGGGCTCTATGGTTTTATATATAAATGTTTAATGTTTCATTCTCTATATAACTATAGTAAGTAAATATTTACATCTAATCTACTAACTTAGTTATACTTTGTACTACTTTATTAAACAAATCTATTCAATCCAAAGTATGAATAAGCGTCCATCTGCTAATACTTATTCATGAATAATTAATCTTCTTCTAGACGTACTCCAATTGGAATTTGTCCTCCTCCAAGATCAAGATATGCAATACCCTCACCTCGGAAACGTTTTTTTCGACCACAATCATTTTTTTGCTGTTGCTGTGGGTTCTCATCTATCAGCTGTAGGATACTCAATTTGTAGTCACCTTCTGTTACACCTAGAAAAGCATACATAACAAATCGATCAATAACAAAATCATACTGTTGCTTATTAATAGCATTAGTAATGATTTCTTCTGTCAGAATTCGTGGTAAATTACTATCTTTTGGTAAATACCGTGAAAATGCATTAAGCATTTTAAAACACAAATCTGTAAAGGACAGGGTTGTGTAATCTCGAAAAATTTGATTCCACCAATGCTTTGGTGTTCTACCAAATGTTACCGACCCATCGTCATTGATAACAATTGATTCTGGAATCTCATTATTCAAAAGAACAATGCTACTAATACGATTATCTTTTAATAAAAGCTTTAGTAAGTCTTCTCGAGATTTGGAGATTAGTCTTACTTTTGACATAGCTCAAATACGATTTTATTTCGTAATAGGAGTGCCAAGCTCAGTATAATACTTATCACACTCCGTCAAATGAATGTCATTAAGATCACTTAACAACTTGGCCTGGTTAAGCATATCTTCTGCAATAGCCTCAGCTTTTGCCTTCTCTAGAGCATTTAACTTATTAACCTGCTCAGTAAGAGAAATCAAATCATCAAACAAGATTGGTTCCCGTCCAAGAGAAGAATTCTTCTCATTGTTTTCTACTGCTTCAGTGATAGTTTCCATAGTAACTTCACGGAATTTAGCAGGTCCAATCTTAAACTGCAGAGTTGGATTGTTGTTCAACTCCACTACAAGAGTAGTCTTATCAGGAAGTGGAACTAACCGTACACCGAAGATATTAGTACCTTCAATGATATACTTCATAATTGGCTTCATTGTCAAAGTTGGATCACCATCACGTTTGCGATCATTGAACATAAGATCTGCTGGCTCCCGCCGAACAACAAAGATCTTTTTACCAATTAAGTTCCAAGATTCAAGAATAGCTCTGTTTTTACCGATCAATTCAGGATTGATCACTGCATTCATTTCGTTCATATTTATTTCTCCTTTTTGATTTTAAGATTGATTTCTTTAACGAGAAATTAATCAGTTAATAATAAAATTAAAAATTAATGTATTACCTTTTATTCTAACCTTATCCTGTATCTAAAGGATACGCTTTAAAAAGCTTTGAATGAGGTTAATCAATCTCAATGATGCATATGGTAATACAACGTTAGTTAAAATTCTGATAAAATTTGTTAATACTGTAAAAAAAGTTAAAGTATAATAAAACTCATTACTAGAACGTAGCAATATTTCGCTACTCGGCATTCCCCGTAGGACTTTACTTATTAGACAGATAAGTCAGCCGTTCTTCACTTATTTATTTCTACTTTTCTAAAACATAATATTTTCTGCTAATATCTGTTAATATTTGCAATGTTGGGTTTCGAGATTGTACTTAAAGGGGACTCGTAACACCTACCGTTTCCCTTTGTTTGCCGTACTCTACAACGCGATTTGATGCAAAGATGTAGAGAGCTCCATCATCAATAGTACGATACTATCTACGGGCATATAAGCTATTACAACATTCTTATCTTAAAAAGACTTGGCGAATGAGGGTCGTTTCTGTTGAGAAACGTTACTAAAACTACTAATACAAAAGCTGCTGATGTTTCACAGCACCCACTTTTGGACATTTCACTTCTGACATTGCGATAAATCTCAGGTTACTATTTTCTACTCATGGTATTTCCAACCATTCAACAAACGTTTTAGTACACTCTAATGAGAAGTATACCAGCCGTCTCAGCGATCTCCTTAGCTAATGTGTTGCGCACATTAGTTTACAGAATTTCATGTAGCAAGTTACTTCAATAGCGGGGTGGTTTATACTTTGTCAAGGTACTACCATTGAACTTCCCTATTGTTTTAAAGATTAAACATGTTTACACTCTCCTTATTTGTTTTAGCTGTTCGTTTCAGCGTAGGCACTCATTGATTAGACTTACTAAAGTATATAACATCTTATATAACATTAACTAATCAAGGCAATACGTAGATTACTTCCATTCTACTTCGTGTCGACCTCTTAAGACGCATTGTAAGATCCTGCTCTATGCTGGAGTGCATAGCTCTTACCTAATTATTTCTAGCGAATCTTGGTTAAAGATACCTTACTTACTTTGTCTAACTTTTATGGGTGGGCTTAGTTCCACCTTCCTTTGTTTCCCATGAATATACTTATATTGATCATATATTCAACTACTAATAGTCTTTTCGCGGACTTCAAGCGCTAGTTAGTTTATTACTCGGTGCAAAGCACACTAAGCTTTATAGTGACATTACTAACAAGTCACTTTATAATATAATAATCTAAACTTCATTATGCTTATTTCTAAACACTATAGTATTGCAACTATACTATGAAATCTCTTAAGCTGTAAGACACGCAATTTACTTTCCATAGGGATTTCTCCCAAACAGCTAATTCTAACGTTCACTGTATTGCGTAAGGGTTTTGCACCCAATCCGGTTAATCTGTCATATAACTCTCATACAAAAAGATATTATATGGATCATAGCCACTCAGCCATGTCTTAATTAATTTCTGCTCATCATTATATTATCCTCCTCCTTCATATATACTATATCCAAGTACTAATCTTGCCATCGATTTTCCCGATTCCCAATTGAATTTTACACTTCTATACAACAGAAGATCTTTAGATATAATATAGAACACTAAGGCAATATTCTTTAGGCTCGTACACACTTAAGTAGTGGGCCAAGGGGGTTTTGGAGACACCCTAGAATGCTAGTCGATTCTCAGTTAAGATGACAACGTATAAACAGCACGTGTTCACATTCCTTCGTGATTTCACCAGTGATATTGGTCAACGAATGTGTATAGAGGTGAACGATACCCCTTGCTTTGTTTAGATGCGATAGCTGCTCCTTCCACATCTGCGTCTTTTAGCCACCAGTACGGTTCTCGCTTATGGGTTATGCACGCTCTCCCATTTTCTTGTTGCTTCTTCAGTTATAGAGTAATTTTATAACACAACAAGTTATCATACTATAGTATAAGTAAATAGTGTTAGCTCTTACTTAGTACATTTCAGTATCCTGTATTACTCACATTACACGGCTTAGTTAGGCTCAAATAATGAATATTTATACTTATAGCTTTTATATACCGCTTGTATAGTTCTAGTAGCGGTCTGCGTTTCTCTTCGGCAGTTACCAATTTTTCACTGGCAGTTCTTTATTAATCGGTTTTAAACGATTAAAAAATTTGCTTCTATAGGCAATATCTTCAGGCAGATATACTACCTTTTCTACTACCTTGGTTATATACTCTGGACGTGTCTCAACGTCCGTTTTAATTGTCACAGTAGTATTATCAACGTTACCATTAAATAATACAGTCTTTTCCTGCAAGTCAATGTTAATAGATTTCTCTTCATTCAAACCTAGTACGTCTACTGGCATTTTAGGTACGTCTACCCAACGAATTCGAGTTTCTTCAGCATTTGCAGTTTGAGACGGAGAATTAGGATCAAATCCTATAAATCCTCCTAGGCACACCATTACTAGCGTGACTAATATATTAAAACGCTTCATATTGATTACTTCTTAGCTTCAGCATATGCTGACTTGTCTACATATGAAGACAAACGCATAATAGGCTTAGCATAATACTGAACAAGTTCTTTTAATTTGTCTTTTAGAATATTTTCAGAATCTCCATATGCTGCTATAAGCGTTTTACGGATAGAATTTGGATGAACAATCATGTCAAGCTGACTGTCTGGAACTTTTACAGCAACGTCTTCAATGTTACCCTTTAAGATAGCATCAATCACATTTCCTGCATTTGCTGCTAAAATCTGACGATTTACCACAGTAAGTTCTCCGTCATAAGTCGGCTTTCCTTGAGATGGACTAGCCTTCTCATTCCAATCATCAACTTTCTTCTTAGAAGCAGCAGACATAAGTACTGCAGTTAGTTCTGCGACTTCTTGTTCACTCAATGTAGGACACCAAGCTTTCAATAATGCATGAGCTCCAAGAATACTATGCTCGGCTCCCATCTTTCCGTTAACCATACCGCGTAGGCAGTTAATCATGGTAGCTTCAGTACCCTTGTGAAGGATATTTGCAAAGATAACAGACTTCTTCTCTTCAGCAGCAAATGAGAATGCTTTACGTGCCCATTCAATACCACTCAAGAGATTACCTCCAATTCCACCCTTATTAGTTTGAGCAAAAATTGTACGTAACGCTTCTAACTTCTCTTTCTCAGGAAGTTCAGGACTTGGTTCCGGTATAGGCTTTTCCTTAGCCTTATTGTCCTGTGCAGCAGTCTTACGAGTCTCGGTTGGAATTTCTTCAAATTGAAGCAATAACTGACCATCATCCTGGGCAGTAGTCTTTACTTTAACTCCAAGATAGTTTGTAAGAACATTTTCTGCTTGTTCACGCATATGTGGTTTAATGCGCACTCCTAGATTCTCGAAGTCTTCTTCTAGCTGAGTAAAATACTGAAGCAAAGCAACTCCAGTCATTACATCAAATTGCTTCTTAGCAGTCTGTCGAATACTACTAGGAGTATCTGGATTATTTACATACTCCTGATATACCATCTTTGCAAGATCAATTGCATGATTCTTGTCAATACGGTCTGTGGAACCTCCAGCTGAAGAAAGTGCAGCACCTAAAGATGTTGCTTTTGACGTATTTACTATCTGAGTAGCTGGTTTAGGCTTTTCAACCTTAGCCTCTTCAACTACTTCCGGATTAATTACTTCTCCATTTGGACTAGCAATCTCTTCCTTCTTCTCTTCTGTAGGAGCAGGAGTAGGTTCTTCAACTTTGGCTTCTTCAACCTTAGCTTCCTCTGCTTTCGGCGCTTCAACTGCAGCTTCTGCTGCTTGAGTCTTTACTTTTTCCTCTACAGTCTTAGTTTGTTTCTTTGCAGTTTTAATTGCATTCTTATTATTCTTTGCCATTTTGATAATGATGCGCTCCTTACGCGTTAATTAGATTAAATACTTGTAGATATAAATAAATAATATTGAGAGTAATATACTCTCATGAATCATCTATATAACTACTTTCCACTCTCTGTTTTGTAGGTACTCCTTCTGCTTCAATTTCTACACTGTCACGCTCTACTATTTCCTTACTTGCACAATCTGGAATAGCCACAGTATCCTCCAATACAAAAGGAGAAACACTACTGTGCATGGGAGTAGATTCTGTAGAAACTACTGCAGTTTTCTCAGAAGTAATATCATCATTAGTAATATCTACTAACTCCTTTACTCCTGCACCTACAAGCAAGCTTATCAGCATGATGGCCATTAATTTGCCGAAAGCTTTGGCATCCTTCATTACTATAGAAGCAATGAATCCAATTACTACTGCAAGACACAGTAGACCAAATGAATTTGCCATAATTTGTAAGTATTGGTTAATATTTGTTAAACATCTCTCTCAGTCTTTGTCTCGCTTTATTCAAACACGTCTTTACAGTCGCCTCTGGAATAGCAAGCTCTTCTGAAATTTGTTGGTAGGATTTTCCATCCAACCGAGCATAAATTAAATCTCTATATTTCTTCTTAAGACGAGGAATACAATCCATGACAATATTTATATTTTGTTGAAATATAAGATTATCTTCTGGACTATGTTCTAATCCACTTAATTGAATTGTAGAGTCTTCTTCATCAATATAGTTATTTAATTGCTCTTTTTTGTTCCTTCTTATATAATCTATTGCAGTATTAACTGTAATAGTTTTTAACCACATCTCAAACGATAAGTGATGTGTATAAGATTTAAGCTTTAAATATACTTTAGTAAATACTTGGGATGTTATATCATCTGCTGCATCTGCGTTGTTTACTACCTTAAAAGCAGTATACCAAACAGTCTTTTTATAAGTATTATAAAGTGTACTAAAAGCTCTTTCGGAACCATCTCTAGCTTGCTCTACAAGAAGCTTTTCTTCTTCTTTCATAGTTCGCTAGATTTTAGTGGACTAAAGTCAACCCAATGACTTTAATCCTTATTCAGTAATTAAAATGGTAAAACATATTCTAGATACCATCTATGTAGTATCTTTTTTCTCTCCCAGTAAAGTTCTTTTATCCAATTAGCCCAGAGAATTCTATCATCTGAACTAAGACATTTGAGATTCATAATCATACTATTTGCTATTCTTAACTGAACTAATTCAGTTTTAGTTTGTTGCATCTCTGCATGACTAACAGCAAATACCATAATCTTGTCTTGGATTCTTTGTGCTATTGTATTAAGTATAGGATATTCTATTCTTTTATAGATATTATCAGGTAATCCACTAAAGATTGCACCATCACTAGATTCATCTTTTAGGAAATTATAATACTGATTACCTATCTTAGTTCTTCCAGTACAATACTCCTTTTCGTTAAGTCTAAATGGAGTAACTGCGTCTTTAGTAGTTAAAGATATAATTGTACTAGGATAGAAAGAATATTCCTTCTTAATATTTTTTTGTAAATACTCAAATGCTTTCATAATACTTTACATAATACCACGTAAACGAAGTCTTGTTTGAATTTGTTGAATGATAAGGTCAGCTTGAGATATGCTAAATCCTGCACTGATAATCATTACTTGAGCTTTAACATTGTACTGTTCTGGGTACATTTTAGTAAAGTTAACATATTTATTAACCCACTCATCAAATTGCTCATTTGTAAACTCAATAGACTTTTTCTCAGTAGTCTTTAATCCATTTTCATTCTTGATAGAACTACTTACAGATGGAAGATCAAAGATATAGTTCTTTGGATTACATACTATATCCTGTAATTCAGGATCATCTTCTTTTAAGACAGTAACTGTACCGTCTTTTTCCATATCGTTCAATAGAACGCCACTAATTACTCGTAAATAAGGATATTCACCAGCAACTCTTACTAAAACACTTGTGTTTTTTCCATTGGCTATATATAAGCCAGCTCTTTTAAGTTCTAACATTTATACCTCCTTTTTAAAGAATTTGTCTGCAACAATTTTAGCATCAGATAATGATAAATTATACTGATCTTTTACTCTTGAAAGAAAATCCATTTTAGATGTAGACTTTTCTGCAAGTTTTTCGATTTCTTGTTTTACTCCTGGATCATTAAACTTAACCCAAGGAATGATTTCAATTTTATTCATCGTATTTGCTCTTTATATGTTTCTATTTCTAATTCAATTTTCTTCCAAAAATGATATCCTTCTGGAGTATTTATAGCATCAATACAATCTAGAATTCCTCGACTAAATTTAAATCGAATTCTTTCAACTGCTTTTCTATGATACTTATTATTTCTCCAGTAAGTTGGTACGCAAAATTCATACATATAATCTATGAACTTTGTTAGAACTTTGTTCTTTCTAAGAACGTAATCCCACTCAGGTGGAATTAAATCATTGATTGCTTTCTTTACACTCATACTTTACATCTGTTTGAGGTCCATAAAAAGAATGTTCATAATTTGCATCTTTTATCTCTAATATAGCATATTTAGCAGCGTTTCTAGTCATGTTTATAGCTTGTTTTATAGAATAGTTTCTAGTCCAAGATTCTATATGATCTAACATTTTTAGAACACTAGTAAGATACAAAATAGAAAAGTTTCTTTTTGTTGCTTTAATTTGTTTTATTGTTCTCATTAATTTTGATAATTATTTACTATTATTACCTTTTAACAGGTCTTTATAGTAATGTTTAACTGCTGTAAGTACTTCTTTAAACTCAGCTATATTATCTATTATTCCACAATACCTTATATTTCCAGTAAAAGGAATAGGATATAAAATACAGAAATAATAGGAATTTAAAAATAATCTACTATTTTTAATTCTAGTTGTAAGTCCAATTGTAGGATCAGAAGTAATAGGTATAACCCATATAGTATTAAAAACAATATCTATACTTACTACAATTGCATAATGTTCTACTGGGCCAATAGTTGTACGTATAATATCATACTTTTGTAAAGTAGTGTATACATCAGTAGCATTTAATTTATTAGCAGGTATATCTATTATTTTTCTATACTCTGTTAATTGTAATTTAGTAACTACTTTTTCTAATGCATCTTCATCTGATATCACATTATTATTTATAATACTACCTAGTATACTACGTAATTTTTTATTATCAGTTTTATTATCCATAAATTAAATTGATTTTAATTGGTAGTAAGGGGAGGACTCGAACCTCCGATACCAGCTTTTGATACTATCTCACCGCTCTACCATCTGAGTACTATCCTTACTCCAGCTTTCTACGACATTAGCTTAGCCGTTTGAACTTACGCCGCAATACGGCTGTAGTTCATAATATAACTTGTATTGCCAGTTATCTGCTTATTGACCTATTCTACCTTCACTATCGCAATCAAAACCTGTATGCCCCATTGATAAGGGTTTCTTTTTTATAGGACTTGCAACCTAATGGCTAAGAAACCTAATAACTTCCTTGTTTTAATTTAGTGGAGCATTTCCGACTCGAACGGAAGTCTTACGATGATTCAATAGACCTAACAGTCAATTTCTTTAATTTCTTTAAAAACTACTATCCTATTTATTCGTATCTCTTATTCATAGGCAACCCTTTTCCTTCATCTTAGACCAATATTAGATACTGGTTGACCGTTGTATAGTCCATTGTACTCTTGCTTAGTAGCTTAGTTGTTACTAAGCTTCCATTAGGGATCTGGTTGATAATAGTAGTTCTGGGTTGACTGCACCATACTAACTTGTTTAGGGTTAATAATACATATCTCTACCGTATACCTCTGGCGAAGGAGTATTAGTAGTTACTGTTGGAATCGATTCAGATTTGTCATTTCTGAATTGACATACATCACAATGTTTTTTATTGCATTGTAACGGGCAATCGTTCTTTAAACGATTATTTACTGTTGCTTTAAGTTTTTGATTACTTATCAGTCTCATAGTCTCTAGCTTTACGATCATAAGGCTGTAATTTAGCTCTACGTGATCTTGTTTTCTTAGTATTGCTATATTTCATAGCATAATTACTATCTTTGAATGTCTTTCCCATTATGAAATCATTGATAAAGCTACACGAGCATATTCTACAATATTTTCCATTTCTTTTCTTTTGGAAAGAAATTCAAGATCTCTACTAGTTTTAGGACCATATGATAGTACTTCAAGAATGGGTCTCTGTATTACTCCTTTTAATACAAGAGTATAGAAAGAACTACGGAAAGCTATACTGTCTGATTCTCCTCCACATACTTCGTTAACTGTTTCTATAGCGACCATAAAATCGCTTTTCACAGGCTTTTTCTTGTTTTTGTTAGTAGGTAGAAATTCATCTTCAGTATAGATAGTAGCTTTAACATCTATACCCATTATACCTTGAAGAGCAAGTACACCATTTTCGATGAGTTTATCATCAACTCCATCTTTAAATCCAATAATTAAAAGTTTCATTTGTTTAAGTTTTATTGATTAAAATTAATTTTCTTTAAAAAAATCTATACAGAAATCCTCAAAATTCTCTGTAGTTGTATACCTATCTCCACTTGTAAGTATTATATCTGTAGTATTACTTTTAATACTTCTACATATTCCTACTATAGAGTCTATTTTAATATAAGCTTCTGTTTCGTCTACTATAGTATCATCACTACGACGAAATACTTTAAATTTTGTCTCTAGATATCCATTACTTAACTTTTTCATATATTCTCTTTATAAGTATGAGTATGATAATATACTCCACAATGTTTGCAGTATACTCTCTTAGTAGTACCTTTGGCTATTTCCTTTTTAGGATCAAATTCACTACTCCATTGGTGACCATCGATAATACAATCTATTTCAGCAATTGCTCTAGAGTATTTCAATGGTGATAGACACAATGCTTCATAAGCCTTTTGTCTAGCTTCTTTGCGTATTTTTCTAATACGCATTGTTCTGGTTAATTTTGATAATATTCCCATAATTTAAACGTTTAAATTGATTAATAACGACGCCTGGACACTCAGGATTTAATTAAGTTAGTGCCAACTCTTAGTTTATAGCATTTGTTATAAGACAAAGATGAACGACCACAATCGTTTACTTATTAATGACTCTCACTATAGTTTTAACTCATAAGCAGAAATAGCTGTCAAACTAAATCTTATTGGAGTACATGATTTTAACGTCCGCACGATATTATGAATACATTTAATCAGATGGTTTGTTCACGTATATCCATGCGCATGTGACGAACAGCGTCGCCATAATTTTCTCATCATAGTATTCTTTTACGCCCCACATATTTGTCATTTTCTGAAGACGTATACTCTATCTTCACAGACTGAGTATACTAGACTCTAATATTCATTTAAAACAGAAAGAAGGTTTGGTTTTAATTCTGAATAGAGTCATTTACAACTGTTGGTAAGGGATTAGTTTTTATAGAATCATCAAGATATTTTTGAGCTCTTGCCCCAGATAATACTGTATTATACGTTGATGTGTTTGATTCATATATGTAAATCATGTCTTTTATAGACAACGATGTACCATGCTGCGTCAAAATATCAATTAATACTACTTTTGGCATAGCTAAAAATACGCTATCAACTCTTCTATCTTCTCTCATTTGCTCTCTCATATCGAGAATATCCTGTATTGTTGTTACAGGTTCCTCAATAATAACTTGAGGATCTTCTTGTATTTCTTCTTGGTTCACACCATTTAAGAAATTGGCAATGTTTTCACGCTCTGCGTAAATCATTGCTCCAAACATGCCTATTAAGGCAATGATTGCTACTATTACCCAAACAGTTCTTCTTGGCGGTTCAGGTCTCGCCATCATTTCATTTTCCATTTTGATAATGTTTTAAAATTAGTAATTAATCTCCCCAAAACCAATCTTGGAGTAGTTCTTTGAAATTATCTAAGATGTATTGCCCATCTACGTATTCCTTTATTTTCAAGGGAGTCCCGACACGCGCATAGGAATAACCCAACCCATTGCCAGAATACAAATCGAACAAACCCGCAGATTTATTATATCCATCTTCTCTGTATAACCAAGAATAGATGTAATAATAATCAAACTTGGGTTCCCAAGGTTTGTTATTGTTACTAATAAAGTTAAGAGCAGCTGTAATAGTCTATTAGCTATCCAAATAACTATAAGTACAAATATTATAGCGCCTACTATAGATTTAGTGATACTATTTATACTCTCCATAAATACTCCTCCCTGTATTTAAATGCATATCTCCACCAAACACTTTCAGTAAAAGTAGTAGATACACCAAATGTGAAATAATTTTCAAATTCATACATATCATGTAATATAATACTTCTTTGAAATACTTCTTGTTCTATTATTCTGCTTTTAAGAATCCAAGAATAGTCATTGTTTAAGCATTCAGTTAGAAATACACTAAGTATTTTTTCCTTTATAAGGAAATGTAAGAGATCATACGACATTACTCTTAAAACTCTTAATCTTGTAAGTTTTTCTTCTTTCATATTAAATTGATTTTAATGTTAATTACTAATTATAAAAGGCATTAGTTTTCATAGGTACAAACTGGAAGATTTATTTAACCTATTACTTAACACACTCGCCACGTGAAGGCTGCCTTAATGAGTGCAATCAGTATACCTATATTCACATATAAATATACTGACAACAGTACGCTTACTGTTATGTTTAATTAATCAATCTGTGAATTAAGAATGAAACAATGATTAAATAAACAAATGGCTGATACTGTAAATCTAAGGACGAAACAAACTTAGCTATATTAAACTATATGGCATTTGCGACTGGAAGAAGGTAATATTGCCGTCTAATATAGTTGTTCCTGATTTTAACGTCTGCACTAATACTATTTCACAGATAAGTATTTTAAGCTTTCCCGAACGTACTCGCTCTGTATGAATAGATATAAGCCCCACAGGATTGTCAAGGATTCTCACCTTAAAGATGCAGTAATATTTACTGCATTAACTTATTAATAAGATGATGTTGTAGATACGCTTATAATATCACTGTCATTAGGTCCTAATCTGCTTATAAATTTATTTATCTCTTCTTGTTTAACAGCTTTAGGTAATATATTATATCTTCCTATACAACTATCTACATATTCTTTAGTTTGTTTAATACCAAGACTAAATTGGTCTTTTAGTATTTTCATTATCCGCATCTTAGTATCACTACTAACTTTACTAGATATAAACATACTCATTCCTACTTTTTCTAAGTCCTCTTTATACTCTAATTTAGGTATATTTGTACTAGAAATAGGTGTTTCTATAAGAATAGATAGTATGTTATCAAATTGTTCTTTTGAACATACTTTAGACATAGCATCTATTAAATTGCCTGTAGATAATTTCTCATCATCGATGAGTTTATCTATTACATACTGTTGAATACAAGTTATTTTCTTCATAATTTGATATTATTGTTAGTTATTTCTTTTCTAATATTTTAATCTCTTCAAGATTACTTAAGAAGAGCAAAAAATAATGAACACCTAAAATTAATAGAGTAATTGGCCATCCAAGTATAATCATTAAAGATACTATTGCATCTGTTACGGTTAGTACCTCATATTTTTTATAACAGTATCTTAGATAGATTATACTACTAATTATACCCAATATTAGATGAATAATAAACAGTATTACTTTTGTTTCCATATAATTGATTTATTTGTTAGTTAATGCAATAAAAATAATAGAGTAAGCGCATTAATATAGTTATGGAAAACACCACTATAAGCTATGCTAAGAGCTGTCTGATATAAGACCTCATTTTCTCTTACTCTATTTTGAAGAATATGTCTCATTCGCGCTTGAAAACATTTCCTTAGTCGAGCTGTACTGTTACGGGCCTACTCCCTAAGTAATAGCGTCACCACACGTTGCCCAACATATTCTTTCTTTATGTACAGATGTATAGACACTTATTGTTCAGTTAGTGTCAGACTGTCAAGCACTATTTTTTGGTATAGTTACCCTGTTCTCCTGCTTGTTTAGATTAGTTACTCGAAGAGTGTACATTCATAGCGAACCTAACTATGACTCTTACTACGTAGATTAATAATCCGTTTCATTGTACATATGAAATTGAGATTATTTCTTGACTCTGCATTCACCAATTAGGATTATTCAGGCTTGTCACTGACCACTGGCTGCATTAAGAAGAGAAGTATAATAATATAGTCCTTAGCGCTACCTAAGTCTTTATAAGGACATACCTAACTTATATTATTATACTTTAACGTGGTTAAATTATGTTTCACAACATATGAGGATAATTTGCATTTCATAGAATAATTACTTTGCGAATAAATCTGTATATTTTAGTTAAATAACCATATAGATAGATATAACACTATCATTGTGATTATTACTGATAACATACCTAATCCTGTATCTCTATCCATAACATCATATTTTATATTCTGCATCAGAATAGCCATTATTGTATGCAATCTCTAAATCTGCTTTTCTTTTCCACTCTGTATTAACAAAGTATGCAGAACTACCTACTATATCAACGAATGGTTCTTCGTTTATTAGTATTGCATTTTCTCTGAAATTATCTATAGTCATATAGTTTTGTATTTCTGGCCATATTACTATTTCAAATGTAGACTGAAGTAAGCTGTTTCTATCCATATGATTATTTATTTAGTTAATGATTAAATTGCATTTTACACCTAAAACTTATAAAACTACCGTGCGCCTAACTAGTAGATTACGGCATGTCTTGGGAAGTTATTGAGTTTTTTAAATGTCAGTCTTCCAACCTGACCGTGTAGTGATACTTAGTAGGCAAACACTAAGCAGAACTACCTTGAACCTGCTAGACCTCTCCTATTTAGTTACCACATGTTTCAGCGTTCAATCTTCATGTGCAATCTTAAATTTGCCAGTCTTTACAGCGCTAGCTTTCTGTGTAGTTGAGTAATTCTGTAATTAATAGGAATTATATCTCTTTCGTCTTCATGTTCTAATTTATGATATTCGTTTCCTATACAGATTTTATTATCATTAAAACCTATATAGAATATTGAATTAAAGCATATACACTTTAGAACAACATGGTTACAATAGAACTCATATTCTTTAGAAAGATAAGTAAAGATATTTTTCATATATTCAAATTCTTTTCCTTCAAGTTCTACAAAACCTCCAAAACTAACAAAAGCTCTTGAGGTTATTATTTCTGTGATTTCTCCATTTATTTTCATGTATATAGGTTTTATTGATTATTGTATATTTATAATAGAACAAGCGCATTATTTTCGCTATGCTATTCTCTTGTTCTAATTTGTTCTTTTACTCATCATCTAATCTTAAAGTAAGATATAGAATGTGAAACACATTAAAGGTGAGATAAAAGATTAAACCATTAATCCCTCCTATAATGTAATAACAAAATAGGATAGATAGAATGTTCAATAGTCCGTGTATTAATGAATACATAGGCAAAGTTGTTATGTTGATAATAAATGTTGATTTGCAAAGCAAACAGAGCCTACATAGTCGTAGGCAGTGTTTGTTGGATAGAACCGCCATATATTAAGCGATTACCTCGGTAATGTCGGTTGCGGTTTCGCATGGAATATAAGCACCGGATTCAAGTCCCCTTTCAAAAGTCCTTTTGCATAAGGCATCAGCATTCCCACCGTTTTCAGCGCATGTACCGTCCGCGTTTTCAAAAAGCGTCAAATTAACACTTTTAAACACTTTCGGTATGTACTTTGTTTTAGTCACTTCAATGGTCTTGCCATTACGCACTACCTTTTCCGTCACTTCTTCCTCTGTTTCATAGACACCAGTAACAGAACCTTCTTTGCGAATGTAGAACTCCGTACCAGTTGCCCAAGAAACCGACATTAACCGTATAGGCGCACCCTTAACTACTTTCCCGTCATCGTCCACCTCATAGAGTTTTTCGAGTTGCTCTACTTGTTTGTCCGTTGATGGGAAAAGTGTTTTTGTAAAGTTAAAACGCCTTGACATCATGGCGAATGGATTAATACACCCGTCTTCGTCTACTACGTTTGCACTCTCGTCACCCTCAACTCCCGTTGCTTTAATAATAAAGTACGGCATTTCGTTCTCTCTCTCAACTTTAACAAAACTTGTTACATTACATTTCATAATTACACAATTTTAAGAATTACACAATACACGATAAAAGGGAACGCCAATACCAAATTAGTACGGGGTGTTCCCTGCCGATACTTAATAGAGGGGAGTGAATCTTTGCTGTTTCGCACACGCGGGGGTATTTTATATTTTTTTAATTCTACACACGCAGATATATTATGTTCTCAAAAAATTTTTATAAATTTTTTATAAAATATTTTTATATTTTTAAAATATGTTTAATTTATGTTAAATATCTGCAATTATTCTTAACATTTGCGTTATTCATAATATGAAACATAGCATAGATTATTATATAGAACATATTGAGCCTATGATAGATAATCTAAATAGGCAACAAGAAATACAGATTAATAATACTAAATTTTTAGTATTAAAAGTGCGTACTAAAGGTGTTACGTATATATTAATAGCTAGTCAATATAACTGGAATGGAGTTCACTATTGGGTATATAATACTAACACAAAACAAGTAGAAAATATAATTCATAGTACTTACCACTTCATGTTTAGATTTAAACAGCGTCACTTATCTATTACTAGACTATCAGAAAATAAACAAATAATAGTATGCATGGTTAATATGTTTAAATATTCATATAACCTGTTAAACTGCACA